>WBZP01001490.1_pt1 | contig 28585 bp, 26 predicted proteins | sample 5204301 | NCBI WGS metagenome assembly WBZP01 (sample SAMN12412401, study PRJNA552823) | activated sludge metagenome | isolation source: activated sludge from nitrification reactor of wastewater treatment plant... | place: USA: Pennsylvania | collected 2017 | reverse complement strand
CAGCATCATGTGAGCGCAGCGAACAATGCCTCCCCAGCGTCATGTGAGCGCAGCGAACAACGCCTATCCCAGCATCATGTGAGCGCAGCGAACAATGCCCCCCAGCGTCATGTGAGCGCAGCAAACAACGCACCCCCAGCGTCATGTGAGCGCAGCGAACAACGCTGTAAGAGCCTGTCGAAAGTAGGGTGAGCCTGTCGAACCCTACTTTTTTAATTTTTCCCCAAACACCTTCCTTAACTTATCAATCTTTGGCTTAATCACCATCTTACAATATGGCTCTTCCTTATGGTAAGCGTAATATTCCTGATGGTAATTTTCAGCTTCATAAAATCGTGTAAATGGCGCTATCTGTGTCACAATGGGATTGGGAAATACTTTCTCAGCATTCAATGTGGCAATTACATTTTTGGCAATACTTTCTTGACCATCATTGCGATAAAAAATGACAGAACGGTACTGTGTACCCACATCCGCTCCTTGCCGATTGAGGGTGGTGGGGTCGTGTAAAGTAAAGAATACTTCCAGCAAATCTTCCAGCCTTATAACATCAGGCTTATACGTAATCTCTACTACTTCTGCATGACCTGTGGTTCCCGAACAAACGGCTTTGTAATCAGGATTGGCAAGAGTGCCGCCGCTGTAACCCGATCTTACATCTACTACCCCATCCAGTTCTTCAAAGATGGCCTCAATACACCAAAAACAACCTCCGCCCAAAGTAATGGTGTCGGTTGCATTCGCTGCAGGCTCTGCCTCCGCCGGCTCAAAGGATAAGGAAGCAGAATTGACACAATACCGCACACCGGTTTCGGTCGGACCATCATCAAAGATATGCCCCAGGTGACCTCCGCACTTGGCACAGGTGATTTCAGTGCGTACCATACCATGGCTCAAATCCTGCGTCTGGATAATTTTACCGCCGGAAATTTCTTTGTCAAAACTAGGCCAGCCACAATGAGATTCAAATTTCATATCATCGGTAAACAAGGGTTCCCCACAGCCTGCACATTTATAGGTTCCCTTGTCTTTGGTAAATACAAACTTACCCGTAAATGGTCTTTCTGTTCCCTTTTCCCTCAGAATGTAATATTGTTCGTCTGTTAAACGCTCTTTCCATTCCTGATCTGATAATTCCATTTTTTGAACATTTTTATTATTTGAAAAGGTTGTTTGACCCGGCTTATTTTTCTGAGCTCCTGCTGAGCAGCTACTAAACAGCACTACGTATAAAAAAAGTGATCTAAACTTCATTTTATCCAATTTTGAATCAGTTTCCTAACTTCATCTTTATGCATGATTAAATAAATTGCACAAGCTATCAATACAATGATGGCAAGGGTAAAAAGCCCACCTCCGTCATTTTGAACATTGACACCCAAGACCAACAGATGACTGAAGATGGCACCGAAAATAATACCCAAACTCAACACCATTCCATAAAGCTGTGTCCTTGGCATCAAAACCAATACAGCGGTGATCAATTCAATGATACCCAATCCGATTCTGCCATAGGGTTCAACGCCAAGGGCTGAAAAAATATGAACTGAATCCGGATGGGCTGTAAATTTATAATACAGGGTTTGCAACAGGATCACAGCTACCACAAGCCGCAAGATCCATGAAATCACATTTTTTATTTGCATTTTTATTTTGATTTTCTGTTAACAATTAATTTGAGTGAGGGGTTGTAGTTCTCAGTTAGTGTAGGATAAATTTAACTTTTTAAAGCTATCAGTGATCAATTAGGGCTTGCCAATGCTGATCCGCTTTTCTTTTTAGGTTCTTTTCGTCCTTGTTCCATTTTTTCAGCGTATTGGTAAAATAGGCATTGTAAAACAAATACAATTTGCCTTCAACAATCTTAAAGGTTTCCGGATTTATGCCAACTTTTTCTCCCTTTTCTCCCATGGCATAAGCACACCAACCCCCATATTGTGGCTCAAATTGACCCGGATTGGTTATGAATTGATCACGATGTAATGAGCTTGAAAAATAATAGACCCGGGTCCCGATCCTGTGATTAATCTCAGCTTTGCCCTTTATAGCTTTACCCATAGAAAAATACGCTACAGGGTCATAACCCTGAAGGGCCAGACCCGCTTCTGTGTTGTAATAGTTGCCACTTTCAGGTTTTGACTGCGCCAAAACAAGCAAGTCCATTACCATACATATGAAAAGAATGAAAAGTCTCACTTTGTGCTTATTTGATAACACAAAAGTAGGGTAGCCCCCTGGAGCAAGGTGTAAACTACTTTACATTTTTGACAAATTCCCTGATTTTTTGCACATCGGGTATCGAAATCTCCTTTTGAGCATAGGCCAGCATCCCTTCATTTTCAAGCTCTTTAAAGAGAGATATAATGGTTTGCCGGGTTGTGCAAATGAGCTGGGCAATATCCTTTTGAGTCAGATAGTTGGGCAAATCGTAAGATGCTGTGTTTACCTTTTCTTTTTCTATGATCATGCTCAATAGCAACAACAGTCGGGTTTTGGCATCTTTGAACAGTATATTTTTATAGCTGTTTTGTAATTTTTTAAAATTAAATCCCACGAACTTGATATAATCAAGGGCGAAATCAGGTTTTTTGACCATCACTTCTTCCAGCTTCTCCCGATAGAAGGTACACAGTATCGCCTCATCCGAAACTACTTTAAAAAACTCATCACCATTGGCGTTGGCATCTAAATTCAAATTACCAAACAAGTCGTTTTTTTGAAGGATATCCATCAACACTTCCTCTCCCTGATCATTGATCCGGATCAATTTTATGGTGCCTTTTTTAAGAAAATAAATCCTTTCCTTTTCTCCGAACGGGAGATCCAACAATTCGTTTTTTTTTGATTTTTTGAATTTTTTTAAAATACAAAGAGCATCTATTTCCTCAAAACTCAACTTACTGAAAAGTTGGTGTTCGTGCAAATACCAGTATTTTATATTGGATGACATGCCACTACAAAGATCTAAACAAATTTATTTTGCCCTTCGCTAATTTTCCAAAATTATAGGAAATTAATGAAAAAGGTTCAATTTGCGGTAGCATTTTATCGAAATTAGCTGTCAGCGGACTTGTAGCTGCGAACAATTCCATAGTTAATGGCCAGCACAGCTATCTTAGGAAAAAGCAGCATGGTGAAAAAGGCAAGATAAGAAATGGTCACGGTAGGAGGTGGTGTCACCAATACAAAAACAGAGTGAGCAGCTGCATTGTCGGGAAAGACAAAATTTTGTACCCAATTCCACCCAAGGTGAATGGCAAAGGGAAGTAGAATTGATTTCGATTGGGTAAATGCGTATGCCAACAACAAACCCATCGCAAATGTAAATACAAATACCATTGCCATCTGGGGTAAATTTCCCCACACACCGCTGTTAAACCAATGCAACAAAGCAAAAATGAGCGAAGACAAGACAATGGCCTTTAGCGTACCCAATTGTCTGATCATTATATAAAGAAGAACGCCCCGGCACAACAATTCTTCTGTAAGTACGGAACGGATTTGAAACCAGGATTCCTGAAAAAACAATTGGGCATTCATAGACGTATTTACTGTATATTGCTCTTCTGCATAATACATTCTCAACAAATAGGTGGAAGCCGATATGAGGATTGAAACGAATAACAATAGAAAAAAGTAACCCGTTCTTTTGAGTGTAGGTTGAAAACCCAAAACCGATAGATTACCTTTTTCATGCCACCATATAATGAGCCATGAAAAGGCGAAGAGAGCTATGATTTGAAGCATACAATTGTAAATTAGATTCCTCTCAAAGTTAAGAGGGATGAATTAAGACAGATTGATATATCGACAAAATGGCCTTCCTTATGTATGATTGTTACAAATACCTTGCTTAAGTGTTTACTTTACTTAATCGCTGTTCAATTATTACATATCCAGTTTTAATGTCTGACCTTCTACAAATTGTCCTTTGGATAGGGATATTTTTACTTTTTGATCTTCTGTATAACCCAGGGTTTCTCCGTGTTTAAAAGTGACATTATGCCCAATCACATAAGAGCAAATATTGGCCATAAAACTGTACAATTCTTCCAACTCTAAAGATGAATGAACTACTTCCATTTCTTTTTTACCAAAGTTGGATAAGCCATAAGTATATATAGAATTCCCTTTTTCAGACTTTCTCAATCCCAAATAAACCCACAATTGAATGGGCAGCCCCCCTTCTTTCAAATCTTGAGTTGCGGTTAAATATTGATCTTTGGGTATCAAAAGGGATTGACTTCCTTGGTATATACCCACTGCACCGGAAGTCCTGAGAATAGATGCAAGTGTCTTTGATAGTAAAACAGCTTGATCCAAAGCAGATGCACTTTTTGACTTAACAAAAACTACGGCATGACTGGAATAATCTTTTAAATCTTCCATAGCTGTATCCCAGTTGTAAGCCAATTGAGCACAGTCACTTACCTCGTCACCAGGAATAGGCATAGGAATATGGCAAAAACCAATCATCGAGTCATTAATGGTGAATACATCAGTATTATTATCACCGCCCTCAGTGGTAACTACGTTCAAGCCCCAATGGTTTCTCAAATCTTCTGCTACGGCATGTATAATAAATGCTGGGCCTCCCTTAAATAAAACCATAGCTAAAAAAGATGCTTCAGGCTTCTTTTCAGCTTCCTTTTTCTTAAAAAAATCAAATAAGCCCATAGTTTATATTTTAGATCCTAAACTTACATCATTTGATTCATCTCTTCAATAAACTTAATAAAAAATCGTGGTTAAAAATCAATGTTTACTCCCCGCTTTGTTCAAAGCCAAATCGTAATACCTCTAAAAGAACTGGCAAATTTATATCTGCCAACTTTTTAAACTTAATGCAATAACCGGTGACACTGACCTTACCCAATTTATTTCCAAACTTTTCTTTGAGAACATTCTTATCCGTTAATCCCATTAAATAAATTGAAATACCTGTAGTATTAGCACTTATACCCAATTTATAAAATGACTTAATACTGCCATCTGCATACTTTAAATCCTGGTTGCCATAACCAATATTGGGGTTGGATATCACTTTACCACTTTCATCTTTACCATCCAAAAACCACAGTTGAGTCTTTGGCATGATTTCGCAAATAAAAGCATGTAAAGCAACCATATCGCTTTGTTTTGGCTCGGGCAGAGAATGGATGTAGGCTTGGATCTGCTCCTGAATGTTCATTGGGTATATCTGAGTAATATGTACACAATATATTTAAATTTTCAGTACAAATTGAACAAATAATATTAAATTTCAAATTCTTATTTTATTACTCAAGTCGTTTCCATAACATTTAAACGAACCGAACTCTAAATTCCGATAGGCCAATTGAACATCAATTGATGTTTCTGTATTCAACGGGTGTCATTCCTGTTTTTTACTTAAATAGCTTGCTGAAATATTGTGGGTACTCGAAGCCCAGTGTATAGGCAATTTCACCGACTGCATGGTCTGTATTTAATAATACATTTTTTGCCTCCTCTATCAGGTAATAATGAATGTGATCCTGCGCATTCATACCGGTTTCTTTTTTTAGCAAATCGCTTAAATAACCGGGAGATAAGTGAACCTGATCGGCCAGATACTTAACAGTAGGCAAGCCCTCCTCTTTCAAATTTTGCATTCTAAAATAAGATGTCAACAGTTTTTCTATTTGCTGCACTGTACTTAAATTGTTGGATTTTCTAGTGATAAATTGTCTGCCATAGTAACGGGAGCAATAATTTAAAAGCAGTTCAATATTTGAAACTATCAATGTCTGACTATGACCATCAATGTTTTCGTTAAGTTCACTTTCAATTTTTTGTACACAATCGAATAATATTAGTTTTTCCTTTTCAGATAAATGCAAGGCTTCGGATATTTCATATGAAAAAAATGTGTATTCATTCATTTTTTGTCCCAAAGAGGTGCCACGCAACAGATCGGGATGAAAGAACAAACCCCAACCCATCATATCGTCTCTTTTCTCGATCTCCTTGTCCATCGTAAGTACTTGTTTCGGGGCAATACATATCAAATTACCCTCCTGAAAATCATAGGTCTGCCTTCCATATCGAAGTTTATTGGCACAATAATTTTTAAACATGATGGAGTAGAAATCTGCACTGATTCGGGTACCTTCTTCTATATATTCATCAGCCTTGCCAAAATCTACCACAGCAACCAATGGGTGGTTGGTCTTGCTTTGAACAAAATAGTTGATTTCAGAAATGCTATGCAATTGAATTATGGGTTTCATTTCAGACCTGGCTCATTACAATTTTATCAAAAATTCTGTCACCAAAATAAATCATCATCCAAACCATAGGCTTAGCCCACAAACCAACCCTATACCTCGTTTTTGGTTTTGCCGCTTCCACTATACGAACGATGGCTTTGGCGATCACTGAAGTTTTGGATCCCTGACCTTTGTCATACATCTTTTGCGTAGCAGCCTCTAGCTTTTGGGTGAGACCCGAATAAGCCCCTTTGGATGAAAACTTGCTGATATTTTTAATCATAACATCACCAAACTCAGTAATAATAATTCCTGGTTCAAGAACTACTACTTTGATATTAAATGGTTCCAATTCAAGCCTCAAACAATCGCTGAACCCTTCCACAGCGTGCTTACTGGCATGGTACCAGGCACCCATTGGTGTGTACATTTTGCCTCCCATAGAGGATGTGTTGATGATGGTTCCCCTATTTGCCTCTCTCATGTATGGTATCACTTTTTGTGTTATGGCTGCCAAACCAAATAAATTGACCTCAAATTGTTTTTTGGCATCCTCAATGGGTACATCTTCAACTGCTCCGTACAGTCCATAACCCGCATTGTTCCACAATACATCGATCCTTCCTTCTTTACGAATAATGGTTTCTATTACCTCCCTGACATCATTTTCACTTGTGATATCCATCTCTATGGGATATCCTCCCATACTTTTGAGATCCTCCATCTGCTCTATCCGTCTTGCTGCTGCATACACTGCATGCCCCTTCCGAATCAATGCCTTTGCTGATTCTTTTCCCATTCCTGAACTGGCACCCGTTATAAGTATTACTTTTTTGCTCATTGTATCTAACTTTTATTTGTACTACAAATGTCTGATATTGGAAGTATTATGTTGTAATACAAATTGAGGGTTGTTGTATACTTTTTGCGGATTATTATTTCTTTTATTGATTTACTATTGATTTTTCTATATGCAATATTCAGTAATGAGCGCAAGCTTTAGCATAACTAAATTGGTACCTTTTCCGTCGGTTTGATCTTTATTCCTGATTCGTAACTGTTGACCCACTGCCAATTACCCTCCTTCTTCATTGTTGACCAGGTCCAGAACCCACCTGCAAAATCAATGGCTGCAAAAATCAACATAACGGGCTCCATCATTTGCAAATAAACAAATGCAGTAAAAAAAAAAGAGAATGCTACATCGGATAACCGCCGTGACCTTAAAAATGACAAATATATTATGTTTGGCAGCCGCGAAGTAGTAAACTGACAGCGCCATTAATAGCAAGCCCGATAGTCTTATCCACACCTCACGGGTGTTTTCTACCCCAATGGTCGTTAAGAAAAAATTGGGAATAAGCAACAGAGTGAGCCCCACCAGCGACAGGTAGACACCAAAAACGAAGACACTTTTAGCTGAAGGTGACATGTTGTTTTTTTATAAAAATAATAAAATTATGCATTTTTTGACGCCTGGTGTTCCTTTTACCCGAAACCGGCCTTTTATTTTTTCTTATAAAGGCAGTCATATTTAATAAAATCGGACTTTCCTGTCCTAAATTCATCGCCCCATCAGGCATTTCATTGATCTCCATCATTGAGTTTTGTATTCAATACACCTAACTTTCTGAAACAGAAATTGACTTTTGATATGAAACCTAAAGTGATTTATTTTTTAGTTGCGTTGTTTTTATCACCAGGGCTAAGTGCGCAATCTACCATTGCCTACTATCCCTTCAATGGCAATACCAATGACGAAAGTGGCAACAACATCCACTTAACCAACGCTGGAGCTACCCTGACTATGGATCGTTTTGGCAGTGCCGACAGGGCGTATTACTTTGACGGCACCACCAAAATGTTTGCCAATGACAATAATTTACTGGATTTAACGACTGACTTTTCCATCAGTTTTTGGATCAAAAAACAATCAACCCAGCTTTATCAATTTGTCATGTCTAAACACTACAGCGGAGATGACAACACTGGGTCATGGGGCATTGCCAATTATACAGAAGACAACCTAAGTTTTAAAGCAACTCCTTTTTGGTCAGATCCATCGGTTGCCACCCCTCCCTTTCCTCAAAATCTATGGACACATGTTGTGTTTACTTACCATCAATCAAGCGGTGATTGGAGATATTATCTCAATGGCAGCCCTGCTTCAAACGGTAATAAGAGTTTTAACATCCAAAACACCACAAATCAATTCATAATAGGTGCCTGTATGCCCGATAATTATCACCTCATTGCCAGCCTGGATGATATAAGGATTTACAACCAACCACTTACAGCAAATGAGGTTTTACAGCTGTTCCAAACAGAATCCATCGGACTGGTAGCTAGTTATCCCTTAAATGGCAATGTCAACGATACCACTTCCTTTTTGAATCATGGCACAGTAAATAGTGCAACCGTGGCAGCCGACAGATTTAATGTAGCCAACCACTCTTATCAATTTAATGGCATCAATGACTACCTAACCATCCCTCATGCCTCTCACAACAGCTTGACATCACAACTAACAATTTCTGCCTGGGTAAAAAGAACCCAATTTGGAATCGATATCATTTTAGAAAAAGGTAATGATTGGACTGCAGGTACCTGCAACTATGGAATGGGCCTCCACAATATAAATAATAATATGTTTTATTTCTTCTTCAATGGCGGATGGAGAGGTACAGACGGAGTTAATGATTACAACTGGCATCATTACGCAATTGTTGCTCAACACGGAGCAGCCAATCCAAAGCTTTATATTGATGGGAATTTGAAACCTGTCCTGCACAGCAACGGCACCAATCCTATCAATCTTTCAGCCAATACGCTCGACATTCACATTGGTGCACAGGTTGGAGCCTTCAATTATTTTGGAGCCAATCTGATTGATGAGGTAAAAATATTTGACAGGGCATTGTCTGATATGGATATCATGCAACTGTTCGTCAATTCTGCCACCTGCCTAAATAGTACCCAAGCCTTAATTACCTCACCTTATAATGATGGAGCAGGTACGCTTAGGGCGGCAGTAGGTTGTCTTGAAAACGGGGGAACCATAACCTTTGGTCAAAATATAGATCGGGCCATGCTAACGGATTCTATCAAAATCAATGGTGATATTTCCATTGATGGGTCCAATTCTACAGCAGATCCTCAAATAATCTTTGATATGTTAAATGCTTCATCCGGTTTTATTTTTGCACCGGGCGTTGAGCTGAATTTGACTCATGTGGATCTGAACATCAGAAACCATAGTGGGAATAAGCCACTTTTTTCAGGAAACGGCACTGTAGCTCTATCTGGAGTTACGAGCATGCTCAAAGATCCCTATCCTTTTGGAGCCGTACACTGTGACCCCCCTTTTACTACAGAAATAGTGGAAGTAACCAATCCGGTTACCGGCAGAACATGGATGGACAGAAACCTTGGAGCAAGGCAGGCTGCAAGCTACAGTGCAGATCCGGCCTCCTTTGGTGATTTATATCAGTGGGGGCGATTGATCGATGGACATCAGTGCAGAACCTCATCAACTACCATCGTCAATAGTACTTCCAACATTCCTGGACACGGGGATTTTATATTGGAAGATGAAACCCCGTATGATTGGAGGTCTCCAGAAAATAATGACTTGTGGCAAGGGATTACAGGCATTAATAATCCTTGTCCATGTGGTTTTCGTCTGCCTACTGCCGAAGAGTGGCAACAAGAACGAGCAAGCTGGACTTCAAACAATGCTGCCGGTGCTTTTGCATCACCGCTCAAACTACCCGCAGCGGGTAATCGAAATGGAGCCAGTGGAGATCTCCAGGATGTTGGGGGATGGGGCCATTATTGGAGCAGTAGTATTTTCTCTACCAATTCAGGGGCTTTGGATTTTTTAAGTAGTTGGGCTTATATTGGAAATTATGGTCGATCCAATGGTCTTTCCGTAAGATGTATTAAAAATGAATAAATCCGCCTTCTAAAATTGTAAAATCAGTGGTCAGAAAATAAAATACAACCCACATTACTTTCTCAAAGTGTTAAAAATCACCAAATCCAGCATTGAAAATGGGTAATTTGACTCCAAGAAGATCATTCGTGCATTGTTCCACCCATTTTAACACCCTGCACAATGGACTCTGCCTTGGGTGATAAATTCCATTTTTGGCTCTAACCTTCAATGGCAGGTTTTAATTGCCGCATTGACCCACACCCCAATGCGTGTCCCTAAACCAGTGAACCGGTATAAAAACCCAGATACCTCCCTTGCTTTTCTTTATTAAAAATGAATCTTTTTCTGTCATTTTTACGTTCTTACAGTGTCAAAATAAAGGATTTGAAGAATAATTGCTTTTATACCCTGTTGGTTTTAATCCTGTCTTATGCTCCTTTTAAGGCTCAGGAACGCATTACGGATCAGGCGAAGGTAGATAGAGAAGAACAATTTCTCAATGCCCAAAGAGAACAACTCATCGGCAGAACGGATAAAGCGGTAGCCATTTATGAAGAAATGTACCGCGCAGACCGTGAAAATGCAGCAGTAGCATACGAATTGGCTAAAATCTATTATGGTAAGAAAGACCTGCTTCTCGCTGAAAAATATGCCAGACATGCGGTAGAAAAAGCACCCACCAACCCATGGATTTCGGCTTACCTGGCCTCCTTTCTTTCCGATACCAACAGACCTGACCAGGCAGCAGCCATTTACCAGAGATTAACTCAAGAATGGCCTTATAACAGAGAATATTACCAGCTGTGGGTTGATAACCTGTTCTTACAGAAAAAAGAAGCAGATGCCATTGCTGTTTACGACCTTATGGAAAAAAATTTGGGGGCCGACCCTGAAATCTACCAAAGTCGTTTTGAACTTTATGCGAGAATGGGAAAACCACTGCCTGCATTGGCCCAAATCGACGCTCTCATACAGAGGTACCCAGGTCAGAAAACATATCTCAAAACTAAAGCAGCATATTTAGCCGATCAAAATCAAAAAGATCAGGCCCTGGCCATCTATCGCGAAGTGCTGGCTATTGACCCCGAAGACACAGACGCCAACCTGGCTGTACTCAGTGTAGGTGAAGACAAGGAAAAACCCAATGCCTACCTGATGGCGCTCATGCCTGTAATCTCAAACCCCAGCGTAGACATCGATAAAAAAATAGGTGAGCTACTACCCTACATCCAAAACCTTGCGGCAGGTGGCAACCAGGAAGTAAAATCTGCCCTATTGGAAATCGGAAATAAATTGGTGCTTACCCATCCCGATGACCCTAAAGCTTACAGCCTTTATGGAGATGTTTTGTTCCATACCGGCAACATGGAAGGTGCCATTCAACGTTATGAACAGACCCTGCAACGCAGTAAGAAGATTTTTTCGGTTTGGGACCAACTCATGTATGCTTATTTTGAAACTAATGAAACAGATAAACTGGCTAAGTTGAGCGCCAACGCCATCGACCTCTTCCCCAATAAGCCTTCTTCCTACTTTTACAATAGCATAGCCAGTTCATGGAAAAACGAATACAACACTGCTGTCGAAATGGCCACAGAAGGTTCTATGGTGGCGGGAGGAAATGAACTATACACGACGCAACTGCAGACCGCACTTGCTTTGGCCATGACCGGTAAAAAAGATTTTGCATCGGCTAAAACAGCCCTGGATAAGGCCATGATGCTCAGTAAAGAGAAGTACGCTTTTGCCTTCGAAGTGGCAGGTGATTTTTTCACAGCGCAAGGCGACACTGCCAATGCCAACACCATGTACCAGAAATCCAAAGAACTCGGCAACCTCAATAAGTCACTTACCCAAAAATGGCAGCCCGTTAAATGATTTTAAAAGCCAACCATTCAGCTTTACTGATTGTTGCAATCCTTGCGCTTTTCACCTCCTGTAAATCGACATCCGGCTTACACAAAGGCACACCTCCCTCCAGAACCAAAGACGAAGTCTTGAAAGCATTGAATTTGCACAACATCGACTTTACCTGGTTCGCAGCCAAAGCCAATGCTCATTTTGAAAGCGAATCACTTTCTGGAAGTGGCTCTCTCCAACTGAGAATTCGCAAAGACAGTCTGGTCTGGATGACCGGTAAAAAGTTTTCCATCGAAGGCTTTAGATCCATCATCAACAAAGACTCCTTCTACCTGGTAAATCGAATTGAAAAATATTACCACGCAGAAGCCAATCGCTCGCTTACCCGCACTTTTGGCATCGACCTGAGCTTTGAAGATGTCCAACATCTGCTGGCCGGTAACATGTTTTTACCGGGTAAAAATGACAGCACCTACTTTGTCCAAAACGGAGAAAAATGCCTGTTAACCACACAAATGTCCGACCTCAACTTAGTGTATGGCTTTGATGCCTGGACACTTGACCTTAGTACCGTAGATATTACCGACCCTAGAGGTAGAAAAATAGAAGTAGTCTTGGGCAACTACAAGAAAATGAAAAATTTACCCAAATTACCCTACAATCGCAAATACACCTTTCAGGAATCAATTCACCAGGTAAACGTTCTCGACATTAAAATCGACGAGATCGAAATCGATATTCCCAAAACTGTCAATTTTAACATACCTTCGCATTACGATAGATTGCGGATATGAGATATGTATTAGGTCTTGTCTTACTTTTAATTGCATCCGGTTTTTGCCATGCACAGACCAAGGAGCAGTTGGAGAAAGAGCGCAAGAAACTCATCCAGGACATCGAAAAAACCAAAAAATACCTCGAGTCCACGGTTAAAACCAAACAAACTACCCTAAAAGACCTAAAAGCCATCACGGTACAGGTAGACAACCGAAAAAAGCTCATTACCACAATATCCGGTGAAATCACCGCCTCTGACCAAAAAATCTCAGACAACAACCAAAAAATTGATTCGCTGGTCCAAAATCTTGGCCGACTCAACGAGCAATACCTGCAAATGCAGCGGTATACGTATTTGAGGCAGCTTAGCAACAACAAATGGTCGTACCTGCTCTCTTCTGCCAACCTGAATACTTTTTTGCTCAGATGGCGTTATATGTCGCAATTTGAGGCTTTCAATGCCAAAAAACAAGCTGAAATCAACAATCTCAAAGCAGAAATAGAGAAAAACAACCAGGAAATCACCAAAATCAGGGAGGAAAAAGGCAAACTACTACAACAGGAAAAACAGGAGGCTACCACCCTCGAAAAAGAAAAAGCAGCCAAAGACAAAATGCTCAAGGAGATTTCATCCAAAGAATCTACCCTGAAAAAAGAACTGGAAAAGAAAAAAGGAGAACGCGAAAAACTCAATGCTGCCATCGAGCGTGTCATCAACGAACAATTGCGGCTCGCCCGGGAAAAAGCAAGTGCCGGCAATACCAATACCAGCTCCGGCAAAGCAGAAAAAAAAGAAAACAAACTCGACGATGCTTCCATCAAATTGGCAGCAGAATTTAGTCAAAATAAAAACAAACTGCCCTGGCCCGTCTCTTCCGGCTTTATTTCCTCCGGCTTTGGCGTCCAGGCCCACCCCACCATCAAAGGCGTTACCATCGAAAACAACGGCATCGACATCACAGGCAAAGGAAGCAAAGAAGTAAAATGCGTGTTCAACGGTGAAGTCGTGGGCGTTACCAAAGTTCCCGGCTACAATCACATGGTCATTGTCCGTCACGGCAATTATTACAGCGTTTACTCCAACCTTAGCGACGTTTACGTCAAACAAGGCAGTAAACTCTCCGGCCAGCAAACAATCGGCAAAATAACAGCAGACGAAAACGGAGACGCCGAACTCCACTTTGAACTTTGGAAAGATAAAACCAAACTCAACCCCGAATCCTGGCTTAGGTAGTGATGTGGTAGAGACGCAATATATTGCGTCTCTACCACATCTCATATGAAAACCCTACCTTTGCACCTCAAACAAAAATTATGGCCGATAATAAAATAATCTTTGCCATGGAAGGCGTCTCCAAGACCTTTCCACCGCAAAAACAGGTATTAAAAAATATATGGTTGTCCTTCTTTTATGGGGCAAAAATTGGAGTGCTGGGTCTCAATGGTTCAGGTAAATCAAGCTTACTCAAAATCATAGCCGGTGTAGATACCAACTATGAAGGCAAGGTCACTTTCGATAAGGATTATAAAATAGGTTACCTCCAGCAGGAGCCTCAACTCGATGAATCGAAAACGGTTAAACAAATCGTTGAAGAAGGGGTCCAGCACATTGTTGACATCGTAAAAGCATACGATGATATCAACATGAAACTGGCAGAGCCCATGGATGACGATGCCATGATGAAGGCCATCGAGGTTCAGGGTGAATTGATGGAAAAAATGGATCACTACAACGCCTGGGAACTGGATTATAAACTGGAAACCGCCATGGAATCCCTGCGTTGTCCACTCGGCGATACCCCCATCAATGTATTATCAGGTGGTGAAAGAAGACGGGTAGCCTTGTGTCGTCTGTTGCTGAGCCAGCCCGATATCCTGCTGCTCGATGAGCCTACCAACCACCTCGATGCTGAAAGTGTGCACTGGCTGGAACAATACCTTCAAAACTTCCCCGGTACTGTAATAGCAGTAACACACGACCGTTATTTCCTCGACAATGTGGCAGGTTGGATCCTGGAACTCGACAGGGGTGAAGGTATTCCTTGGCAGGGCAATTATTCCAGCTGGCTGGAACAAAAAGCCAAACGTTTGGAAATGGAAGAAAAAACAGAATCCAAACGACGAAAAACCCTGGAAAGGGAATTAGAATGGATACGCATGGGATCCAAGGCCCGACAAGCCAAAGGAAAGGCCAGGTTGAATGCCTATGACAAATTGCAAAACGAGGAAACCAAAGAAAAAGAGGCCAAACTGGAATTGTTTATTCCGCCCGGTCCAAGGCTCGGAGATGTGGTTATCGATATTCAGGGAGTAAGCAAAGCTTTTGGCAACCGCGTTCTGATCGAAAACTTTTCTGCCAATATTCCTAAAAACGCTGTGGTAGGCATCATCGGACCCAATGGTATGGGTAAGTCTACCCTCTTTAAAATGATCATGGGCAAGGAGCAACCCGACAATGGCAAGATCGTAATCGGGGATACTGTCAAACTCAGTTATGTAGACCAGAGCCACGAAGATCTGCTACCGGAAAAAACGGTTTTTGAAGTTACCGGAGATGGCAACGAACTCATCAAAGTGGGCAACAACGAGGTCAACGTGCGTGCCTACTTGTCAAAATTCAACCTGGGAGGATCAGACCAACAAAAAAAGGTGGGCGTGCTGTCCGGTGGGGAAAGAAACCGACTCCACCTGGCCATAACCCTCAAAGAAGGCGGCAATGTATTATTGTTGGATGAACCTACCAATGATATCGACGTCAATACACTCAGGGCTTTGGAAGAAGCCATAGAAAATTTTGCAGGTTGTGTGCTGGTTATTTCCCACGACAGATGGTTCATCGACCGATTGGCTACCCACATTATATCTTTTGAAGACGAAGGACAAGTTGTTTATTTTGAAGGAAACTTCTCAGATTATGAGAAAATGAAGCTGGAAAAGTATGGCAATGTAGCGCCTAAGAGACCCAGGTTTAAAAACCTGATGTAATCGACTTAATCATCACCTGCCATAAAGGCAATTTCACCGTTGGCCATTATTTCCATGGAAAATGGCTGACTTTGCTGTGCCAAAAATTCCGTATCCGCATGGTGGGCTCCGGCTGCAATGTGGATGATACCCTCTTCATCGATGCGCGCTACCGATTTTTTGATGATATCCCCTTCAACTATCGTACCACAGATGGGCTTTCTGGTCAGTAATACATCTTTATCGTTGAAGGTAACCATGATAAACTCGTACCTCATGAGACCGGCTTTCCAGTAAACCATGGCAGTAATGTCTTTGTGTGGTTTAAACCGGAAACAGGGCATGTATTCGGTAAATTCATCTGCCTCTTCTCCTCCTTCCCACACCTGAATAAATTCTGCGGTCAATGAAGCAGGCAACGGATCATTGCTGGCATTGATGATATCGACCGACTCATCGGTCAACGTAACCGGCAGCGTAATTTCAGGGAAGTAGCCCAACAGGCTGTCAAAACTTTTCACTATGATTTACTTTTCTGAATTGAGGTATTTTTGAAGATCAGGGTAGATCGATTGCAACCTTTCTGCATCAGTCGCTGTAAGTTGCTGATGTGCTTCAAAGGCAAAAACCTTAGCCGCAGCGTATCCCTTACTTTGCAATTTCTGGCGCAACAACAGGGCACTTTGATAATCCTGTTCATACCCACAATAATACTCATATTCACCCTGATTGTTTCTGGTAACTGAGATCACAGGAAATTCAAGTAAAGCATCACTTCGCACCATCTGTCTACCGGTGGTAAATTTGACTTTGTAAATCAGATTTTTTCTTCCCATCAAATAGTTGCTGAAGTTGGGGTGCTGCACATCCTGGTTAAGCACCGGCAGATCTTCCACAATTTCAGTGCTCAGTGGGTTGGCATCATCAATCAGCAATTCTATCCGTGTATTATACCTCGATTCATTGACCACCATGGGAAATGAAGACCCATAAGAGCACAAAGTAATCCTGGATGCATCTATACCGGAAGCCGTGAGACTGGCAGCAATGCGTTCCAGCCTTTTAATGGTAAAAAATAAGGCTGTTTCTTTTTGTTTTTCTACCGCGCTGTGACCAATCAACTTCAGGCTGGTCTCAGGGAAAGTTTCCAGAATATTTTTTATCGTCTTAATCATCACCTGATTATTGGCAGACAAGACATCTTCATCATTGTTGTAATAAAGGGGTGCAATGGCAAAACTTTTTATTACACCACCTTGAGTATTGGTGGCTGCGGCATCAGGCAATACCTCTCTGCCGGAAGGCTTATCACTTATAAACATTGGCAGATCCTCTGTATAGACAAACTGATCTGTTATTTGCTCTTTGAAATAAGCTACATAAACATCGTACCCTCCATAGCTTTCCAGGCGATTGCTGGAAAACAACAACTGGTTTCCATCATTAGATACTTGTGGGTCGATGTCGTCTTTGGGACTATTAATCGGCATGCCCAGTTGTATCCTGGATGTCCAATGATTTTTGTCAAGATCAAACTTAGAAGCAAAGATGTCATAACCACCAAGTCCTTGAATATAATCCGAAGCAAAAAACAATACATTTCCACCTTTGGTAAGATAGGGGCTTTTTTCGTTGTATGGAGAATTGACACCGGGTCCCAAATTGATGGGTGTCTCCCAATTTCCATTTTTGGCCTTACTTACAAAAATATCGTAGCCACCATAACCGCCCAATCGCTTACTGGCAAATACAATGGTGCTGTCATTGAAGATTTTAAGGTCAACATCTCCCAGGGCAGGATCAAATGGCGAGTTAAAGGTGCCCACCGAAATAACATCGGTATCACCTTCTTTAAACGTATCGGTTACTGCTTTGCAATTTTTACCCGCATAACGTAGGTAGTACATCACCGATCCATCGCTGTTGAAATCCTGAATAATCTCGTTTTGCGTAGTATTTTGCACCGGACCAAAGGCAACAATGGGTGTGTAATTACCTCCCGACAATTCCACCGCATACAAGTCGTAGTAATAGTGATTACTAAGTTGATCGGTTTCTCCGTCTTTGCCTCTGGGTCCTCCAAATGATTGTTCGCGGTTGGACGAAAAATAATATTTGTTCTGAAAGTTGGGACTTTGGATAGGGTTCAATTCATCATAAGATGAGTTGGCTGCTGAGCCTAGATTGTCGACATAAGCCAACTGCGGAAGATGGACGAGTTTAGGGCTGAATTCACAGCGTTTGATTTCACGTACTACAGCTTCTACTTCCTCGGTGCGTTTGTCGCCCAATACTTTTAATTGATTCTTAAAATAAACCGCTGCCTCCGAATAATTACCCAGCGCCTGGTAAGATTTGGCCACATACAAGTAAATGTCTTTTTTATCGCTGCCCTTTTTAAATGCCTCCTGCATCAGATCGATACATTGTTGGGCCTGGTTGAGGTGAAAAGCGCAAACAGCCCGCATGTAAAGTGCATCACGGTCGTTTTTCAGCTGATCATAGGCATCCAATGCTTTGGCGGCTTCCTGAAAATTATCGCGCTCAAAAAGAGCATCCGCTTGCTTTTTCAATACTTTCTGCGCCTCAAGCTGTGTGACAAAGCACACCATCAAAGCAAGAAACCCTATGTTTAAATAGCGAAACATCAAAGTGATTCTCCATTAAATGCTTCCAGATAATCGGCTATTCGCTTTAAGAATGAGCCTCCCAGGAAACCGTCTACAACCCTGTGATCATAAGACAACGACAGATACATTTTGTGGCGGATAGCGATCACATCACCCATCTCTGTTTCCAGTACTGCCGGTTTTTTGTTGATACTGCCGGTTGCCAAAATGGCTACCTGCGGTTGATTTATGATCGGCGTTCCCATTACATTTCCGAAGGTACCAACATTGGTGATGGTAAACGTTCCATCCTGAATTTCTTCCGGCTTGAGTTTATTTTGGCGAGCCCTGTTGGCAAGATCATTAACGGACTTGGTAAGACCGGCAAGATTAAGAAAATCAGCATTTTTAATCACAGGCACAATGAGGTTGCCGCTAGGTAAGGCAGCTGCCATACCAATGTTGATCGATTTTTTCACCACTATTCGGGTGCCGTCTACGGATACATTGACCAATGGAAAATCTTTGATGGCTTTTACAACTGCCTCAATAAAAATGGGTGTAAAAGTGATCTTCTCTCCATATTTTTTGGCGAAGGCATCTTTGTTTTTCTCTCTCCATTTTACCATGTTGGTCACATCTGCTTCCACAAAGGATGTTACGTGGGGAGAGGTTTGTTTTGACATGACCATATGATCGGCAATCATCTTGCGCATACGGTCCATTTCAATGATTTCGGTATCACCTCCGGCAAATACCGCTGCTTTTTGAGGAGCAGAAGATGCTGAACCTGACTGTGCGGCAGCGCTTGGCTGCGATACAGCTATTTGGACTGCAGGACTGCCCTGCTTTCGGTTTTCTATATATTGCAGGATATCCTTTTTGGTTACCCTGCCTTCAGCACCGGAACCGGCAATCTGATCCAACTCTGCTGTACTTATTTGTTCCTCCTTGGCTATGTTTCTCACCAAGGGCGAGTAAAAGCGATCTCCCGATTTAGCAGCAATAGGTGCTGCCGTTTCGGCTGTGGCTGCCACCTTTTCAACGTAAGGTACATTTTCCTGCACTACAGGTGGTGGAGCACTGACAGCAGAAGCCTGAGGTGTGTCGGCTACAGCTTCTCCTTCAGTCATGATTACGGCTATTACCTTTCCAACCGCTACAACTGCTGATTCAGGAAAAAGTATTTCTGCAATCACACCATCTACCGGTGAAGGCACCTCAGAATCCACCTTATCAGTTGCTACCTCCAGCAAAGTTTCATCCTGGCTGATTTTATCGCCAACTTTTTTATTCCACTTAAGGATGGTGGCCTCTATGATGCTTTCTCCCATCTTGGGCATTACCAGGTCAACTCTTGCCATCTGAAAATGATTGAAAAAGTAAATTTAATTTGGTTAGTTGCTGCAAAAATACAAAAAATTTGGCAGACCTGCCAGAAATAGGGGCTTCACCCAATTTAACACAAGTTCGTGCTGACCATTGTTTTATACATATTGGCAGAAAATATTTGTCCTATTCTCCCTCAGGTTTAAGACCCAATGTCACCACCAAATCTTTGAGTACCGGGTTTTTGGCAACCATTTTCTGATAAATTTCCCTGGAACTCAGCTTTGGTTTAACAGCTGAAAGTTCTTCATACTCAGGAAACATTTCCTTTTTCACATCCACCGACAGTACCAAATCTTCGGCATGGAAAAGACTCCGGATCTCTGCAATAAGGTCTGTCTCATGTAAAACCTGCTCTTTGATAAACAAGGTAGGTACGGCCACATGTATGGTTTTACCTTCCAACCTGATAAGTGTATTCATCAAAGCAGTGCGTGTACTCTTGGAGGAATGTCTATCAGCATACGCCTTAAAAGTGGCAGCAATGGCATCTTCGGTAATATTCTGCTCTGCTGCCTTCTTACTGGCCTGTTCTTTTCGAATGGCTTCCCTGATCTTGTCGGCACTCGTAAGTCCGGGCGTGTTTACCAGCTGACTACCATTTTCTTTGGGAAGATCGGCAACCTTGGGTTTTACTTCTGTTTTGGGGCTTGGAAGCGGCTCTGATTTTACCGTTTCGACTTTGGCAGGAAAAGAAGGTAAGGGTTGAATGTCTTCCTGCTGGCCTACGTCATTTTTTTTTTAATGGCATCAGCCTGACCTGCAAAAAAGTCTGCGGCATAGGCTTGTTTGGCATAGCAGATTTTACTCAGGGCAATTTCAGTATGAAGGCGCTTATTGGCGGCCCTTCCCAACGTAAGATCGCAGGTGTTCAGAATTTGCAAAGCAGTGAGCACAAAGCCCTCTTCAGCAAGCGAAGCCTGGTTGAAATATCGCTGTCGAACCGCTTCGCTGCACTCCATCAGTCCGATGGTATTGACATCTTTGGCCACCAGTAATTCGCGGAAATGTTCTGCCAAACCTTGTACAAAGCTTTCGGTATCGAAGCCATTGCGCACCACCTCATCAAGGATATTGAGCACAGCCGGCAGATCGCACTTCAAAAAAGCATCTACCATCCTGAAATAGTACTCATAATCCAGAATATTGAGGTTGGAGATTACATCCTTATAGGTAATTTTTTCACCGGATGCACCCGCAACTTTATCAAAAATAGAAAGCGCATCCCGCATGCCGCCATCTGCTTTTACCGCAATCTGGTGCAAGGCCTCTGCTTCGGCTTCTCTGTGTTCTTCTTTACATATTTTTTCCAGCTGAAGGACAATATCTGAAGGCTGAATGCGCTTAAAATCAAATATTTGACAACGCGAAAGGATCGTAGGTATGATTTTGTGTTTCTCCGTGGTTGCCAAAATAAAAATGGCATAAGGAGGGGGTTCTTCCAGGGTTTTCAAAAATGCATTAAAAGCCTGGGTCGAGAGCATGTGAACCTCGTCGATGATAAACACCTTATGACTGCCATGCTGGGGTTGATAGCGCACCTGTTCGATCAGGGTACGAATATGTTCAACACTGTTGTTGGAGGCTGCATCCAGCTCAAATATATTGAAGGACGCATTTTCATTAAACGACTTGCACGAAGAACACTCGTTGCAGGGTTCTACTTTATTGACCGGATTTTCGCAGTTGATCACCTTGGCCAAAATCCTGGCACAGGTGGTTTTACCCACACCCCGGGGACCGCAAAACAAAAAGGCATGCGCCAGCTGATCTGTCTGAATGGCATTTTGTAAGGTTCTGGCAATATGGTTCTGCCCGATGACGTCTTCAAAACGCACCGGCCTGTATTTACGTGCAGAAACTACAAATTTGCTCAAAAGTCCTTTTTTAAGAGCCACAAAGATAGTTAAAAAGCAGAACTCCTGAGGCTTATTTGTGTTGTAGGTAATATTGAAATCAATTAAAAATCGCCTCATTTTTTGATATCTTTGGCCATAAGATTAAATTTTTAATCTGCCTTAATCGACTATAAATTCATACCGTGAAAATCTCCCTGGCCCAAATCAATCACCACATAGGTAACTTCGATGGAAACCTGCAAAAAATGCTGGAGGCCGTAGCCATTGCAAAGTCGCAAGGATCCGACATCGTCTGCTTTGGAGAGCTGGCTACCTGTGGCTACCCTCCCCGCGACTTCTTGGAATTTGATGACTTTATCCAGCTGGCTTATAAAAGTGTAGACCGGCTGCTGGAAGAAACAAATGACATCGCCATCGTGCTGGGCAGCCCAACCAAAAATCCGGATGCAGAAGGCAAAAACCTTCACAATTCGGTGCTTTTCCTCCATGAAAGGGAAATTAAATATGTCCAGCACAAAACACTTCTGCCTACCTACGATGTATTCGATGAATACCGCCATTTTGAACCCGCCAGGGAATGGGGTGTAGTGGAATTTAAAGGCAAAAAAATTGCCCTCACGGTCTGCGAAGACATCTGGGACGTAGGCACCAACGACCCCATGTACACCGTGGTTCCCTGCGATCGGATGATGTCACATAAGCCCGACTTTATCATCAATGCATCTGCCTCACCATTCAACTACAACCACGCAAACAGCCGAATGGCCATTGTAAAGGCCAACATGGACCGCTATAAAATTCCCATGTTTTATGTCAACCATGTAGGCGCCCAAACCGAACTCATTTTCGACGGTGGTAGCCTCGTTTCTTCGCCTGATGGCAATATTTTTGATGAAATGCCCTACTTCCGCGAAGATATCAGACAGTACGATCTGGACGAAGTCATCAAAGGAGGAGTCAACCGCGAACAGCAACGGGACAAAATTCAACTCATCCATGATGCACTTGTACTGGGCATCAAAGATTATTTTTCCAAACTGGGACTTTCCAAAGCTGTCCTCGGACTGTCGGGTGGCATCGACTCTGCCATTACAGCCGTACTGGCCACAAAAGCCCTCGGTGCCGACAATGTGAGGGTCCTACTCATGCCTTCGCAGTATTCTTCTGATCACAGTGTCAATGATGCGGTAGCCCTGGCCAAAAAACTGGGCACACGCTATGATGTCATTCCAATCAAAGGCATGTACGATGCATTTATGACAGAACTTCAACCCTTGTTTGGAGACCTTCCTTTCAATGTTACAGAAGAAAATATCCAGGCCAGGGTCAGAGGCATCCTCAACATGGCCGTATCCAACAAGTTTGGCAACATCCTGCTAAATACCACCAACAAAAGTGAAATGGCTGTAGGCTATGGCACCTTATACGGCGACCTTTGCGGCGGCATCTCCGTCCTGGGCGATGTCTATAAGACCGAAATCTATAAACTGGCTGCTTACATCAACCGCGAAGAAGAAATTATCCCCCTCAATACCATCCAAAAACCACCCTCAGCAGAACTGAGACCCAATCAAAAGGATTCAGATTCGTTGCCACCTTACGATGTCCTGGATCCGATTCTCTATGAATACATAGAAATGCGCCGCGACCCGCAGGACATCATTGCTATGGGCTATGACGAAGCTACCGTCAAACGCGTGCTGAAGCTGGTCAATACCAGTGAATTCAAGAGACACCAGACCGCCCCTGTGCTTCGGGTAAGCCCCAAAGCCTTTGGCAGTGGCAGACGCATGCCCATCGTAGGAAAATACCTTTCATAATCACGTAATCAATAATTCAACATAATAATGAAAATTTTTAGACCCTTACCCCTTCTTGCCTTGCTGTTTTTGTTTTCACTTTCTTTGATCTCTTGTCAGGATGATGATCCCTACGCCAACCTTACCGGTAATTATACATTGAGTTCCTCCACAGTGGACGGTGCTTCTTCCGGGCCTGTGAGTGGCTCCCTTAAATTCAATTCCGACAAAACCGGAAGCATTGATATTTCTTATGTCGTAGGTAATACAGAATACTCATTAGAAGGCAATTTCAACTTCACCGCTGATGAAAACACGCTCACCCTCAATCCGGGAGCCAGCGATGAAGAAAAATGGACCCGTGTTGAAGATGAAAAAAACAAGCAGAGTTTTGCTTTTGATGTACCTCAGGCAGGCGACATCAAAGGAGTGGTGCTCATCTTCACCAAATAAGCCCATTTGGATCGTGTAATAGGAAGATACAGTCAAAACACCGATGGCCCGCTACTGGTGGCCATCGGTGCTATGCATGGCAATGAGCCGGCAGGCGTAGAAGCCATTCACACTGTGATAGAATTGCTCGAAAGAGAAAAGAAAATCAAACCGCATTTTGAATTCAGAGGCACCCTCCTGGGACTCATAGGCAATCTTGAGGCATTTAGCCAAAAATTGAGGTTCATCGACAAGGACCTCAATCGTTCGTGGTCTTTTGACACCTACCAGATCATCAAAGACATGCCGGCTTCTCAACTCAGCTCCGAACAAATCGAAATGCTTTCCATCATCCGGGCATTGAGGGTTGAAATCGAAAACCACCAACCCAAAGAAATCATAGTACTCGACCTGCATACTACTTCTGCCCACGGCGGCATCTTTTCCATTACTTCCGAAGACCCGATGAGTATCCGCATGGCCATTGAATTGCATGCACCGGTCATCAGAGGCATGCTCGATAATATTTCCGGCTCATCTATCCACTTTTTTGATGGCAAAAACATGGGCATCCCTACTACTGCCATCGCTTTTGAATGCGGTCAGCATGAAGACCCTGAGAGCGTCTACAGAGGGGTGGCAGCCATCATCAACTGCATGCGTACCATCGGCTGTGTCAACGCCCACGATGTAGAAAATAAACACGACGAAATTCTGATCAATTTCTCTCAAAACCTACCCAAGGTCAACAGACTCATCGGCAAATACAGCATCCAACACTCAGGTCAATTTGAAATGCTGCCGGGCTTTAAAAGCTTTGACAAAGTATCAGCCAATCAGCTGCTGGCTTATGATGGTGGGGTCGAAGTGCGCTGCCCGCAGGATGCCATGATCCTTATGCCCTTTTATCAAAAAATGGGCGAAGATGGCTTTTTTCTCATAGTCGAAGAAGCACTTTCCCCACTAGCCGGTGAAATGACTAACTTTGTAAGCATTAAAAAGTAGATAATGATTTTTCCGATTGGCGATACACAGGTAAAAGGAGGGCACAAACCCATCTTTTCCTATGCATTCATCGTCATCAACATCATCATCTTTGCCATTCAACTCTCCATACCGGGCAACCTCATCTGCGAGTTGAGCGTAATCCCGGATGAAATACGTTCCGGTCGCAGTTTATATACCCTTTTGACGAGCTTATTTATGCACGGCAGCTATATGCACATCTTTGGCAACCTCCTCTTCCTTTGGGTCTTTGCCGACAACATCGAAGCTGTAATTGGAAACTTTCGTTTTCTGCTCTTTTACCTGGGCGGAGGCATCATCGCAAGCCTAGCTCATATTTATCTGGGCACACCAACATCTGATGTAGTCCCTTGTTGCGTGCCTTGTGATGGCTGCGAAACCAACCCGGTCTGCGCCACCTTCATTCCTTCATTGGGGGCTAGCGGAGCCATATCTGCAGTAATGGGGGCCTACCTCATGCTCTTTCCTTCATCCAAAGTGAAGGTGCTGGTGCTGATCTTTTTTTCAAGCTTTTACATCTCTGCGTGGGTTTTCCTGGGACTTTGGTTTGCCCAACAACTCATCTCGGGCATGGGCTCAACCAGCGAACTGGCGGCACAGGCCGAATCCGGTGTTGCCTGGTGGGCTCACATCGGTGGCTTTGCCTTTGGCGTGGTCGCTGCTCTTTATTTCAAAAACAAGCCGGCAATCAAAGCCGTTATGTATAGGGATCGTTATACAGACCATCCCTGATTTTATATTCAATTTTATCTCATGAAAAACAACAAAGGCAAAAAACTGTCACCGGGCCACCTCAGCAATCAGGCTCTCAATCTTTTTGCCGCTCACCCGGCCAAAAAATACAACGCCAGACAAATAATCGATAAGCTGCAAATTAGCAACAGCAAGGATTCGGTACTCCACGTGCTGAAATCCCTGGGTAGAAAATCTTTTCTCGTACACCACAAGGATGATTTCTTCCAGTGGAACAAAGAAAATATCAACCTCGCCGTTAAATCAAAGAATCACGACTATTTCACCGGTCGCGCTGACCTCACCCGCACAGGGGCTGCCTACATCATCGTAGACGGCATGGAAAACGACATCTTTGTTCCCGAAAGGCATACCGGCAACGCCATGCACCGCGACATCGTCAAAGTGGAGGTGCCCAAACGCAGCAACAAAAGAAGACCCGAGGGTAAAATTGTTGAAGTCATTACCCGCTCACTCACCCATGTTTTGGGTACTTTGCGGGTCTTCCATCATTATTCCATCGTCTTCCCCGATGCAGCTTCCCGTTTTCCGGAAGTACTCATCAAGGCCGAAGACCTGCACGATGCCAAAGACGGTGATAAGGTAGTAGCCAAAGTCACCAGCTGGGGAGGCAGCCAAAACAAAGCCATTTGGGGCGAAGTCACCTCCATCCTCCATGAAGTTGACGACAACGAAGTGGCCATGCAGTCCATCCTTCTCAGCTCCGGCTTCAACCTGGATTTTCCCGAAAATGTCATTGCCGAAAGTGAGGCCATCGATGGTCGCATTACCAAAAAAGACATCAGCGAACGCAGGGATTTTCGAAAGGTTCTCACCTTTACCATCGACCCCGACACCGCCAAAGATTTTGACGACGCCCTTTCTTACGAAGTATTGGAAAATGGCGAAATCGAGATCGGTGTCCATATCGCCGATGTGACCCATTTTCTGAAAGAAAATTCTGCCCTCGACAAAGAAGCCTACGATCGGGCTACCTCTGTTTACCTGGTAGATCGCGTGTTGCCCATGTTGCCTGAAAAACTTAGTAATGACCTATGTTCACTCAATCCACACGAAGATAAGTTTACCTTTTCAGCTGTTTTTACCTTCAATGAAAAATTCAAAATAACAAACGAATGGTTTGGCAAGACCCTCATCCACTCCGACCGCAGATTCACCTACGAAGAGGCCCAGCAGTGTCTGGAAACCGGAGAAGGTGACCATGCTGAAGAGCTAAGAAAAATCAACGCCATTGCCCATAAGCTGCGCAAAGAAAGATTTAAAAACGGCGCCATAAACTTTGAGAGCGAAGAGGTAAAATTTGTGTTGGATGAAAATAAAAAACCGGTGAGCATGACCGTAAAAGAACGCAAAGATGCCCACCTCCTCATCGAAGATTTTATGCTGCTGGCCAACAGGTCGGTAGCCAAATTCATTGCCAAAAAAACCATTCCCGAAATACCCTTTGTTTACCGCGTTCACGACATGCCCGATCCCGGAAAACTGGTGGATTTTGCGCTGTTTGCCAAAGAAATGGGCTATGCCATGAAAGTAGACAGCCCCAAAAACATTGCGGCTTCTTTTAATGAACTGGCTAAAAAAATTGAGTCCGACCCTACCTTTCGCGTACTCAGTCCGCTGGCCATTCGCACCATGGCAAAGGCTGAATACAGTACCAAAAACATTGGCCATTACGGGCTTGCTTTCGACTATTACACACACTTTACCTCTCCCATCCGAAGGTACAGCGATGTGTTGTCGCACCGCATTTTGTATCAAAACCTGCACGAAACGATCTATCGAGTAGACCTTGAAACCCTCGAACAAAAATGTAAACACATCTCACGACAGGAAGTAAAGGCAGCAGAAGCCGAGAGAGAATCTGTCAAATACAAACAGGTCGAATACATGATGACCCATATCGGCGATGTCTTTGAGGCTCAGATCTCAGGCATGATAGAAAAGGGCATCTTTGTACAATTGCCGGAATCAGGGGCTGAAGGATTGATACCCTTTGCCAATTTCCATGGACATTACAAGGTAGATGAATCAAAACTAAGAGCATTGTCCAAAATTACGGGGCACGAATTCAGGATGGGCGACCTGGTAAAGGTTAAATTACTGGATGCAGACCTGCTTTCAAGAAAACTCGAATTTGAACTTTTGGACGAAGAATAATGTAGTATTGATTTTAAACTTTTTTATGTCTCCTATTTTAGATTTTATACAACAGCAAAATATCCGCGCGCTGCTCTTTGACCTCAATGGCACCATGGTACACGACATGCCTTATCACACCCGTGCCTGGCACCAGATCTTTGTGTCAATGGGTGTAGATATTTCTTATGAAGACACCAAAAAAGAATGTTACGGCAAAAATGAAGAGGTCATTGAAAGGGTAATGCCCGGCCAATTTCCCCTGGAAGTGAGAACAGAAATGGGCTGGAAAAAAGAAGCCCTCTACCGCAAAGAATTTGAAGCCGAACTGGGCCTCATTCCCGGGCTGGCTGGCTTTTTGGAAAATGCCAGATCACAAAATTTACGCATGGCTGTGGGCAGTGCCGCCATCCGTGAAAACATCGACTTTGTACTGGATGGCTGTAACATTCGTCATTACTTCGATGCCCTCATCTCAGCCGATGATGTGGTGAAAAGTAAGCCCCACCCCGAAACTTTTCTGAAGTGTGCAGAGAGACTGGGTGCAAGACCTGATGAATGTTTGGTTTTCGAAGATACACCCAAAGGCGTTGAATGTGCGGTCAATGCGGGCATGAAGACCGTGGTATTGCTCACTACCCACGAAAGGCATGAGTTCTTGCCCTATGCCGACTGGGTGGTGTATTATATCCACGATTATAAATAATCTTTTAGCCGCGGTGGTGGGTAGAGTGATACATGAGTTCGTAGTACTCTCTGGCCATCCTGCAACTTTCAAATCCGCTTTGCACATCTTTCATTCCTTCCTGCACAA
>WBZP01001488.1_pt1 | contig 28597 bp, 20 predicted proteins | sample 5204301 | NCBI WGS metagenome assembly WBZP01 (sample SAMN12412401, study PRJNA552823) | activated sludge metagenome | isolation source: activated sludge from nitrification reactor of wastewater treatment plant... | place: USA: Pennsylvania | collected 2017 | reverse complement strand
CTCGCTCCGCCACGCGGCAGCCAGCACGCACGCACCCCCGCGCGTTCGGCCCGGAGTAGAACGCGGAGACGCGGAGACGCGAACCCAATCAGAGGCGAGGGCGGAAGACCTCGCTCGGCCACGCGGCAGCGAGCACGCCCGCACCCCCGCCGTTCGGCCCTGAGTAGAACGCAGAGGCGCCGAGACGCGGAGGTCCACGGAGTGTAGTGGTGGGTAAGCGGGGGCCGAGCCCCGCGACTCCAACCAGCATCCCGGCCGATTGGCCCATGACTTTTGTCACAGCGGCCATTCCTCAGGCGGCGCTACGGTAGAAACTTGACCAAGTAAGTCAACTTTCTCGGCAAACGCGGGGGTACAGGCATGGACGCAGAGGGCACAGCTCGCACGGAGACCAGCGAGCATCATCGAGTCGTCATCATCGGCGGTGGCAACGCGGGTATCAGCGTGGCGGCTCAGCTTCACCGGAAGCTCAAGGGCCTCGACATCGCTATCATTGAGCCGTCAGACAAGCACTACTACCAGCCGCTCTGGACGCTCGTTGGTGGCGGCGTGTTCAAGAAGGAAGTGACCGAGCACGCCGAAGCATCGGTCATCCCGAAGGGCGTGACCTGGCTCAAGGAATCGGTCGCCGAGATCTGCCCGGAAGAGAACGCGGTCCTCACCGCCAGTCAGCGACGCATCGGCTACGACTACCTCGTGGTCGCGCCGGGGATCCAGATCAACTGGAACAAGGTCGAAGGTCTCGAAGCGGCGCTCGGCAAGGACGGCGTCTGCAGCAACTACCGCTATGACCTGGTGGACAAGACGTGGGAGTTCATCAAGGGCTTCCAGGGCGGCACGGCGCTCTTCACCCAGCCGGCCACGCCCATCAAGTGCGGTGGCGCGCCCCAGAAAATCGCCTACCTGGCGGACGAATCCTTCCGCAAGCAGGGCGTGCGCGAGAAGACAGAGCTCCTCTTCCGCTCTGGTCAGCCGGGCATCTTCGCGGTCGAGAAGTACGCGAAAACGCTGCGCGGGGTGGTCGAACGCAAGGGCATCGACGCCCGCTTTCGCGAGAGCCTGGTGGCCGTGGACGGCGCCGCCCGCGAGGCAACCTTCGAGAACCTGGACACGAAGGAACGCACGACAATCCACTACGACCTGCTCCACGTGGTGCCGCCGATGAGCGCGCCGGACTTCATCCGCACCGGCCCGCTCGCGAACGCCGATGGCTGGGTCGATGTGGACAAAGACACGCTCCAACACGTCCGCTTCGCTAACGTCTTCTCGCTTGGCGACGCGAGCAGTCTGCCGACAAGCAAGACCGGCGCCGCCATTCGCAAGCAGGCGCCGGTGCTCGTGAAGAACCTGGTCGCGTCCATCCTCGGCCGTCCAATGGAGGCGAAGTACAACGGCTACACCGCCTGCCCACTGGTCACCGGTTACGGCCGGCTCGTCATGGCCGAGTTCGACTACAACAACGAGCCCCAGGAGACCTTCCCCTTCGACCAGTCGAAGGAGCGATGGACGATGTACCAGGTGAAGGCGCGGCTGCTGCCGAAGCTGTACTGGTGGGGGATCCTCAAGGGGCGGGCGTGACGAGTTTGAGGTGTGAGGGTTGAGGTTTGAGGCGTCAGCGGCCGGGCGGCGGCACGAGGAAGTCGCTGAACTGCGCCGCATCAGTCGCCGGCGTGCCACCGCAGCCCCGCGAAATCGCGCGCACGCCGTTGCCGGTGATGCCGACTTGCAGGTCAAGCTCGGGTGAGCCTTTGACTTCAAAAATGATAACCGCCTCGATGCCGGCAATGTCTCCCCACTGGCCGCCGCTCTTCGCCACGGCGTATTGCGTCCACGACTGCGCGAGCAGCTCGTCCCAGAGGGCGCGTTGGTCAGCTTCGCTGGCGGCGTGATTGCGCTTGCAGCCGCTGTCCTGGATGAGCGCGGGGACGGGTGTGCCCGCCGTGGTCCCGGTCGGGCAGAGCAGCGCGCCGGTTGCGGGCGCCGCAGCGCAGGGGATAACCGCGAGGTCCTGCAATTCGAGCAGCTGCGTGGAATTGCCGGACTCCACGGCCTTCGTTACGTCCGCCGCAAGGCCGCCCAACGAGCCCGTCGCCGCCGGCGTGTCATTCGAGCCGGACCCACCGCCGCACCCAACCATGAGCGCGGCGAGCAAAACCGCCGCAACGCCAATCCACCACGACCTCATGTTCACACCGTATCGCGAAATCGGGGGGGGGGAAGCCCGGCTAACGGCTAAGGACTCACGGCTAACGACTAATGAAAACTGCCGCCCAACAAATCCCGCGCCATGATCAGCCGCTGCACCTCGCTCGGGCCCTCACCTACGCGGCGGATGCGGATCTCGCGGTACCAGCGTTCGAGCGGGAGGTCCTTGGTCATGCCGTAGCCGCCGTGGATCTGCATCGCGCGGTCCACGACGCGGCCGCCGGCTTCGCTGGCGACGAGCTTCGCCATCGCCGCCTCGGTGCGATAGGCCTCGCCGCGGTTGGCCTTGTGCGCCGCCGCCAACGTGAGCCAGGTGCTCGTGCGGATGTCGATCTCGTTGTCCACGATCATCCACTGGATGGCCTGGCGCGAGGCCAGCTTGTCGCCGAAGGTCTCGCGTTGATTCGCGTAGGCGATGGCCATCTCCTGCGCCTTGACCGCGACGCCGATGCAGCCCGCCGCGTAGGGGATGCGCTGGCGGCTGAGCCGGTCGTTCGCGATGCCAAAGCCCCTGTCCACCTCGCCCAGGATGTTGGTGGCGGGCACGCGCAGGTCTTCGAACTGCAACTCCGTCGCGTAGCTGGTCGAACGCAACGTGTGCACTACGCGCCGGACGTGGAAGCCCGGCATGCCGGTCTCGACGATGAAGCAGGTGATGCCGCCGCGGCCTTTCGAAGCATCGGTCCGCGCGAACACGATGCCGAAGTCGGCTTTGTCGGCGCCGCTAATGAAGATCTTGCCGCCGTTGATGACCCAGTCGTCGCCGTCTTTCACGGCGGTCGTCTGGATGGCGCGGGCCGGGTCGCTGCCGCCGGATGGCTCGGTCAGGCCGAAGAAGCCGTGCTTCTCGCCCCGCAGGGTGGGGTAGAGGTAGCGCTGCTTCTGGTCTTCGTTCGCTTCAAACAACTGGGCCAGCCCGGCGCCGCCGAAAACGCCGTAGCAGGGTGTGTACAGCCCCGCGCGGTGCTGGGCCATTTCGATGGCCATGAAGGTCCGCGTCACCAGGTCCACGTCCGGCCCGCCGTACTCCGGCGGGATGTCCAGGCCGTAGAAGCCCATCTGCTTCACCTGGGCCACGAGCCGCTCGTGGTCGTCCGGGTCCAGCTCGCTGCCGTCGGGGTCAAGGTTGGCTTCGAGCGGCACGATCTCGTTGCGCACGAACTTGCGCACGGTGGCGGTGATGAGCTTTTGTTCTTCCGAGAGTTCCAGGTCCATGCGTTTACCCCAGCCTGCCGAGTTTCGGCGCCGGTTCGTTCCGGTTCAGTTCGGGCAACCCACCGTTCGCCGCCTGGTGGAGCATCAGCAGCTCGCGCCAGCGCGTCTGGTACTGGTTGTTCACCTCGAAGCGGAACTGCGCGGCGGCGCCGATCCGCTTCTGCAGCTCGCTGCGCAGTCCGAAGAGGCTCTTGCCGCCGGCGAACCCGATGTAGGTGACCCGCCCGCCTTCGTCGGCCAGTTGAAACACGCCCATCTGCCCGGAGAGCTTCGCGACGCGGTCCTCGGTGAGTGGCAACCACGGTTTGTCGAGATGCAGTTTCATCGGCGCGAAGTGTACGCCAGTCCTCGGCGCGCCCGAAATGTACCCTCCTCCGGTGCGGCGCCGGTACAATCCGCCAACCTCCATGCCGTTCATCGCATCATGATCCGCGTCCTCCGGCTCGGCAGTTCCATCGACGTCGAAGGTGAGACCCCGCCTGACGAGCGCGCCGCCGCGATTGCCGAGCGAATGCTTGCGGCTGCGGCTGGTGAGCCGATCGAAACGGTCGCCCGGCCGCCCTGGCCGAACAGCTCGCTCCCTGACGTCCTTGAGGCCTGGGTGAACGAAACCCGCCCCGACCTGATCTGCTTCAACATCAGCTCGTTCTGGTCCGAGGCCGAAGTCGTCGGCGAGCGATTGTCGCGGCTCGGGCGTGGAGGCCGCTGGTTCAGCGGCAAGCTGAATGCGGCAACGTCCCGCTACGAATTCAACGCAAACCCGCTGGTCCGCCAGGCCCGCAAGCTGGCGCCCTACACCGTGCCGGGCAGGCCGCCGTTCGAGCCCGCCGAGGCCGCGGCGAACATCGATCGCTCGCTTCGGCGCGTCCTGCGACACGAGAACGTGGGCATCGTGGTCTGTGGAAGCCCCTTCTCGCCGGCCCTGCACGGTGGAGCCGCGGCGCGTCAGCGAGCGCGTGCCCGGCGTACCGAGTTCTTCGGCCGCCTCGCCGAATCGTGTGAGGCGCTCCACATCCCGTATGACCTCCCGCCGCACGCAGCAGACGCGTTCGACCAGGCGCTACGCACGCGGGACGGGTTGCACTTCAGCCCCGAAATGCACCGCCGCACCGGGGAAATGCAGGGACGCCTGCTGGTCCTTGCCTGGCAGCGAACCACGGCGGGCCGCTGAGCCCCGCCTACTTCTTTTCGAGGTTCTCGAGCCGCGTCCAGGTGTGCCAATCGAATCGGACGTGGTGCAGGATCGGGCCGATCAGCACCCCGACTCCGCCGACGATACCGCCCGCGATCGCGAGCCAACCGGTGTCGTTCGCCGCGCCGATACCGAGCGCGACCATGCCGATCGCGCCAAGCAACGCCGGGCCACCAGACCACACGTGGCCCTGTTCATCGCGATGGATGGCGAGCAGTCTGTTTCGAAGTTCCGTCATTGCCTGGTGTTCCTCCTCAAGGTCCGGCCGATGGGCCGTCAACGCGGCGAATCATAGCGGCACACGCGCCGGTTAATTCGCTAGACTGTCACTCCAGTCAATATCCCGCCGGTTGGTGGGCTCCTTGGGAGGGTCTCGTGGCAACAAACGTCCAGGATCGAATCGGCGCCGCCGGCGGTCTGCTCTTCGTCGTGCTGGCGGCCGTTGGCGGAGTGGCGGGCGGCCAGCCGCCCGCCGCCGGCGCTCCGCCCGACCGGATCGCGACGTACCTGGCGGATCATCGCGACGCGCTTGAAGCGGGCGTCTGGCTCCTTGGGGTCGGAGTCGTGGCCCTGAGCGTGTGGTTCGGTTCGCTCTGGCGGTACCTGTTCCGCCCGACGGATGATTCGGCCTGGGGAGTCGTGTCGCTCCTCGGGCTGGCGCTCACCGGGTCCCTGGCGCTGACGTCCTCGGTGACGTCGGCCGTCGCCGCCGGTGAGGATGCTGGCCTCGCTCCGCCGCTCTACCGCCTCGGTGCGATGCTCCTGAGCGCCGAGGGTTTCGGGCTCACCGCGCATCTCCTTGCGACGAACTGGACCGCGGTCCGATCCGGGATGGCGCCATCGTGGCTGGCCACGTTGGGCGGAGTGGCCGCTGCCGGCTTCCTCGTGGCCGCTGTTCTCGGCGCCGAGGGCATCGACGTCAACGACTCCCTCGGATTGGCCTCGTTCGTCCTCTGGTGCGCGTGGATCACCGGAGTCAGCGTGTTGCTCTGGAGCGGGAGAATGGCCGCCGCATCAGCCGGGCACGCTTGAGCGAAGGCTACGCTCCAGGTCTCTCCGTGGGGTTCGCGTCCGTCAGCAAGTACGAGGTGGCGAAGTCGATGAGCCAGGCTTCGTAGCGTTCCGGGCTCCAGCCCCGCTCGCGCACGAGTGAGCGGTAGAGATCGGTGCCGCCAATCGCGTACATGAGGTCGATCGCGTCCTCGATGCTGAGGCCCGGGCGCAGTTCGCCCGCGCTGGTCATGGCCTGCACGCCTCGGGTGACGGCGTCCAGGTGCCTCCGCCGCCACTCTTCCCCGAGCGTCTTCAGTTCTGGATCAGCGCCGGCATGGGCCCGGACGATCTCCACCACCAGCCACGAACGTTCGTTCAGGCGTCGCATGATCGACGCTCCGATTTGCAGCTGTCTGTTGGATGCGGGTTCGCCCTCCAGGTGTTCGACGCTGAGGTCAGGGGCGCTGGTGACGTCCATCGCCAGCGCTTCAACGATCTTCGCTTTGCTCGGGAAGTGGAGGTACACGGTGGCGGGAGCAACGCCCGCCGCGCGGGCGATGTCTTTCATGGTCACCCCCGCATACCCGTCTCGTTGGAAAAGAGCCTCCGCCGCCTTTGCAATGTCCGCCGTGGTCGACCTGGCTTTTTCGAGACGGTCGCGGGAGTTGTAGGTTCGCTTCTTGCGTCCCTCTGTCATTTCGATATACTCTCACTCTATTCAATTAGAGGACATCTCCACTCAATCCTTGCGCCCGCCCAATCTGTGCTCCCGGAGGCTCCTGATGCAAGCGACGAATGCCCCTGAACCCGCTCCAGCGGACAGCCTGAGAAGCGACCTTGAAGCCACGCGGCGCGCATTCCGGGACCTGGCCGGGGGGCTGCCGGAAGCGCGTTGGGCCTCGCGGGCGCCGGGGAGCAAGTGGACCGGGAAGCAATTGCTCCACCACGTGACCTGGGCGCTCGAGCAACTTCCAAAAGAGGTCGAAAACGCGAAACGTGAAAAGGGCCTCTTCAACTGCCCGAAGTTCCTGGCGGACAACGGCAGCTACTGGCTCGTGCGTTGGGAGGCTCGAAACGAGACCCGGGAGACCATCGTCGCGCGGTATGAAGCTGCTATCGGCCGCGCTATCGCCTCGTTGCAGACCGTAAGCGGCGGGGAGTGGAAGCGGGGGGCGCGGTTCTACGGCGAGGGCTTCTACACCGTCGCCGACCTCTTTCACACTCCCGCACAACACCTTGAGGAGCACTCGGCCCCGCTGCTCGGCCGGTGATGCCGCCCCGGTAGCCGCCTACGAACCGGTGAACCTCGCCGGCCGCTTCTCCAGTCGCGCGGCCATCCCCTCCCGGGCGTCGGCCGAAGTCCGCGCCGCATCGACGAGTGCGTCGACGTCTTCGTGCGGGATGCCATCGCGGAAGGCCATCTCGCGGACGAGCAGGGCCTTCATCGCGCCCAAGGAGAGCGGCGCGTTGGCCGCCAGCCGCTCGATCACCGCGGCGGCCGCCACATCGAGGCCCTCCGGGGGTGCGACGCGGGCGATGAGCCCCAATGCGTGCATCCGCTCGGCCGGGATCGGGTCGCCGAGGAGGAGGATCTCGCGGGCCGCCACCGGGCCGCCCACCTCGAGCAGCTTCTTGGCGAGGAACCACGTCGGCGCCAGCCCAATCTGCGCCAGCGACATGCCGAACCGCGCCGCCGTCGATGCGACCACGAGGTCGCAGTGCAACGCCAGCTCGTTCCCGCCCGCGATGGCGTCGCCCTGGACCACGGCGACGACCGGGAGCGGGTAGTGCTCGATGGCGTGGAGGACGCGCTCGATCGGGCTTGCGCCGCGCATCGGGCCGCCTTCACCGCGCTCCTTCAGGTCCAACCCTGCGCAAAAGACGGGCCCGTTCGCGCGGATGACGGTGACGCGCTCCGCTGCGGCCGGAGCGCCGGCGAACGCCGCCGCGAGCTCGTCCAGCATCAGGGCGTCCATCGCGTTCCGCTTCTCCGGCCGGTCCAGGGTGACCGTCCGCACGGGGCCGTTCGATTCGATCAATAAACGTTCCATGGTGTCCTCCCTTGTCAGTGCCCAACACCCTGCGGCTCGCCGGCTATCACTCCGGCGGCTCGCAGGCGCTCGATTTCTTCTGGCGTTTTGCCGAGCACGCCTCCGAGGACGTACTCGTTTCCTTCCGCGAACGCGGGCGCCGGGCCGGACACCGGCGTGGGCGTGGCGCGAAGCCGGAAGGCGACCCGCGGGTAAGGCGTTGGCCCAACGCCCGGCGTCTCGACGTACTCGAACCCGTGGCAGGCGGTCACTTGCGGGTCGCGCAGCAGTTCGAGGGCGTTCAGCACCGCACCCGCCGGTACGCCCGCAGCCTGGAGTGCGGCCTGGGCGTCGTAATGACCGCGCGCCGCGGTCCAGGCCGACGTGGCCGCCCGAATTTCGGCGTCGCGGCGCTTGCGCGCCGCCAGGTCCAGCGCCGCGAGGTCGTCGCGGCCGATCGTCGCGGCCAGTCGCGACCACTGTGCGTCATCTTCGACGGCGATGGCCACCCAGGCGTCCTCTCCGTCGCAGCGGAAGACTCCGTGCGGTTCCATCGCCGGATGGTCGTTGCCGCTGCGCCGGCGCTCGCGGCCGTTCATCGCGAAGTCGATGTAGGCGTCGCCGAGGACCTGGAATTCGCCTTCGATCATCGCGAGCTCAATGTGCTGCCCCTGGCCGGTGCGCTCGGCGTGGCGCATCGCCGAACAAACAGCGAAGGCCGTGAGCACGCCCGCCTGCTGGTCACAGAAGAAGTTGCCGGGCTTCATCGGCGGGCCGTCGCTGTAGCCGGTCAGGTGGCTCAGGCCGCTCATGGCATCGACGCCCGGGCCGTAGGCAACGCGGTCCCGCAGCGGCCCGGAGAGCCCGAACGCGGGCATCGAGGCCATCACCAGCCGCGGGTTGGCTGCGCTCAGGGTCTCGTAATCCAGCCCCAGGTTGCCCATGACCCGCGGCGCGAAGTTTTGCACGAGGATGTCCGACTTCGCGGCGAGTTCGAGGAAGATCGCCCGGCCCTCCGGCTTCGCCACGTCCAGCACGAAGCTGCGCTTCCCGTGGTTCAGCTCGTTGAAGGTCATGATCCGGTTGTACGACGGCACATCGGCGCCCTCGATCAGCGGCGCTGTGCCGGCAGCCACCTTCGGCCGGCTCGTAGGCGCTTCTATCTTGATGACCTCCGCACCCAGGTCCGCGAGGATGAACGCGGCGATCGGCCCGGCGACCGCGTTGGTGAAATCGATGACGCGCAGGCCAGAGAGCGGCTTCTGGCCGGTGCGGTGGGTCTGTACGGCTTCGGAACGCGGCTCTGCCCAGCCCCCGCCCGCGTGTTGACCGAGCATCGGGGCCGGCCGCGTCTCCCACGGTGTTGCGGACATGCGGAAGGGCGCGCCCGGCTGGAACACCGGCCCGGCGCCCGGGTGGTCGACGGTGACGAAGCTGCCGCGCGCCTTGTGGTGCGGCTCGGCCATCACCTCGCCCGGTTCCCGCACTTCCGTGAACGGCAGACGCAGGTCCTGGGCCATGCGGACGACATCGTCGCGGGTCTTGTCCGCGAGCCATTCGTCCATGATCGCGTCGACTTCGTCCGCGTGGCCCATCATGGCCGCGAGCAGGTCTGGATCGAGCAGGCGCGGGTTCGGAATGAGCGCGCCGAGGAGATCGAGGTAGCGGTTGTTCGAGTGGCAGTGGACGAAGCCGTCCTTGCAGGGGCGAATCGTCGAGGGGTAGGAGTGTTCGGGCGGGAAGCCGAGCAGGCGCGTGCCGTTGCGCCGCGCAATCCGGCCGTAGAAGTGCGCCCCCTGTTCCACCGCGCCGATCAGGAACGTGGCCGCCTGCATGGCGGAGCAATCGACGACCTGGCCCTCGCCGCTGACGTCCCGCGCGAGCAGCGCGGCCATCACGCCCAGCGCGAGTTGCGCCCCCGCCTGGTACTGGACGAGCGAGCCATACGCCTTCAGCGGTTCGCGGTCCGGCGAGCCCGTGAGCATGGCGTAGCCACCCAGCGCGTAGGCCACGAGCTCGCCGCCGAGGTAGTCCGCATACGGCCCTTCGAGGCCGAAGGTGGTGACGCTCGCGATGACCAGCCGGGGATGCGCCGCTCGCCAGGCGTCGAACGACATGCCGGAAGCCGCGAGCTCGGCCGGACGCCGGCCAACGATGACCACGTCGGCCTCGTGAAGGAGCGAATCGAGGTCCCCCGCTGGGGCGATGCCGCGCTTGCCGGTGTTCAGGTGCAGGAAAAGGCCTGACTTTTCCGGATCCGGGATGTCGCCGGGGAACGGGCCCTCACGGCGGTTCGAATCGCCCTGCGGAGGTTCGAGCTTGATGACCTCGGCGCCCAGGCCCGCCAGCAGCTTGCCGCAGTACGGGCCGCTGACGCCCTCGGCCAGTTCAAGTACGCGAAGTCCCTGCAGCGCCCCCGCCACTCTCGTCCTCCGCCGGAAGTCCCGGCGGGCCGATTCTACGCGGAGCCTAGTTGTAGGCGTGGAGCGCTTCCGCCGCACCCGAACAGTCGTACAGGTTGCCGGAGTACTGCGCGGGCACGTCCGTGCCGGTGACCGGCGCGCAGACCGAGCGTACAGCGGACATGACGACGTTCGCGCCCTTCTGTTGTGACGACGACGCCTGGTTCGGGGCCGTGGGCTGCTGGCCCTGGTTCGGCGCAGCCTGGCCGCCGCCGGGGAAGGCGCGGTTACCGGGGTTCGCGCCATTCGGGGACCCGTTGCCCGGGAAACCGGGATTGGCGTTCTGCCCCGGCCGGACCGTGTTGCCCGGGAATTGCCCACCACCGGCCACGCCGCCCGCGCCGCCGCCGTTTGTGAGGACGTAGCGCACCTCTCCGGCCGCCACGTAGCCGGCGAACTGGTCGACCGTGATCGTGGGGTCGTTGCCGCTGAAGCCCCCGAGCGCCATCACCGAAAGGTCATAGTCGGCGATCAGGGTGGAGGCCTGCTGGGCGCTGGTAGTCGCGAGGTCCCAGCGAGCGTTGGCGTCGCCGTGTGTGTCGATGTAGAGCGCGAGCGCGGGCACGCCGCCATCGAACGCCTGCGAGCCGAACGAGCGCCCTGCAGCGCCTTCGCGCGGGCCGGCCTGCGGGAGCGTGGTGTTCAGCGACGGGTTGCGCGCTTCGTAGGCGGACCAGACGGCCGGCGTGATCAGCAGCGCACCCACCGCCATCGCGAGGGCCGGGGCAACGAACCGCGCCTGGCGCGTGAGGGCGAACACGGCCGCGGCCAGCCCTGCGACGGCCACCAGCGCGACCGCGACCTGGGGAACAGCATTGTAGAAGTCCTGCACGCGATCGGCCTGGTGCAACTGGACCATCGCCGTGGCCCATGCCGCCGGGACGAACGCAAGCATCCAGCGGCCATCGCGTTTCGAAAGGTCAATGGTCGCGACGGTGCCCGCCCCGGCGAGCAGCCCAATGCCCGGCATCAGCGCCGAGGTGTAGTAGCTGTGGTAAATGCCCTGGGCGTAGGAGAACACCAGCCCAAACAGCAGCACCCAGCCGGCCGCCAGCACGATCCCGGCGCGGGCCGCCGGGACCCTTCGCCAGCGCCAGAGCGCGACCGGGGCGATGAGCAACGCGAAAGGCAGAAGCCAGGAGATCTGCGGGCCGTTGGCGTCATCGAACATGCGCCAGAGCCCCGGAGTGCCGGCGATGATGCCGCCGCGGCCGTTCGCCGGACCTGTGGGCGGGGCCTGGGTTTGCGGCTGGGCGCCGCGGTTGGCGTTCTGCGTGCCCGGCCCGTTGGCGCCGGGGAAGTTTCGCCCGTTGTTCGCTGGCGCTCCGCCGGCGGGACGCGTGCTTTCGTTGCCATCAACGCGGCCGACCCCGTTGTATTCGAGCGCGAGGTTCTGGACCGAGTTGTCGGTGCTGCCACCAACGTAGGGACGGCTGTCCGCGGGGACCGCGTCGACAACCAGCATCCACGAGGCGGAAAGCGCAAACGTCGCGGCCGCGAGGATGACGAGCCGCGCCGCGGTCAGCAAGTACTCGCGGCGGGTGAACGCCGGGATGGCCACGACCACGGCCAGGGCGAGCGCGGGCCCGGGGATCCAGGCGGCCAGCATTTTGATGTTGAAGGCCAGGCCAACCAGCGCCCCGGCTACGGCGATCCAGGCCCACCACCAGCGCTTCGACTCGACGGAGCGGAGCGTGGCGCCCGCCGCGCCGGTGAGCGCCAGGATCATGAACGGCTCGGGCAGGTTCAGGCGGTTCACCGCGACCGAGATCGGCGAAAGTGCGAGGGCAAGCGCCGCAAGCGTGGCGGCGAGCGTGCCGAAGTGCCGCCGCGTGATCAGCCAGAGCAGCCCGACGGAGGCGGCGCCGGCAATCGCGCTCGGCAGGATCAGCGACCAGGACGAATACCCGAAGAGGCGCACCGCCAGCGCGCCGAACCAGAGGAAGACCGGCGGCTTGTCGACCGAGATGAACCCACCCGGGTCGAACGCGGCGTAGAAGAAGTTGTGCCAAGAACCCGCCATCGAGCGGACGGCGGCGGCGTAGTACGTGTTGCCGTTTCCGGCCTCGCCCAGGCGCCAGGCGTTGAGCAGCAGCGCAACGCCGACCGAGACCGCGAGCGACGCGCCGTCGAGCCAGCGCTCGCCCGGCAGGGCAAGGGCGCCGAGCCGCAAGCGAGGCCGTTCGAGGGCCGGCGCGCGGACATCCTGGGCCTCAACCATGCGAGGCTCCCCGGAACACCCAGCGGTCCAGCATCAGGTAGCGGACGACGGTGGCAAGGGCGCTCGAGGCGAGGGCCAGGGCCAGTTCGACGGTCCCGGTGGGGTGGTGGAAGACATCCAGCGCGGCCCACAACGCTGCCGACGACGCGCCCAGCCCAAAGACATAGACGAGGCCGTAGCCCGCGGCCTGCGTGAGCAACGGACCGCCGTGCGCGCGGAACGTCAGCCTGCGGTTGGCAACGAAGTTCAGGCCGATGGTGGCGGTCAGAGCGCCGACGTTCGCACCCATGGGCCCGGTTACGTGGCGCAGGCCGGCGTAGATGACCGTGAACGCGACCGTGCAAATCACGCCGATCACGGCGAAGCTCAGCAGCTTCGCGCCGCGTTCGGTCCGCAGCCAGCCGCCGTGGAGGTCCGGGGATGCGGGGACGGATGTTCGCGGCAGGAACATGTTCCCAGTGAACCACCGCTCGCTGGGAGATTGGTGAGAAATTCCTGTGTGCAGGCGCTCTTGCGTTAAGGCTGCGTTAGAAGTTCGGGGAGTGTCAGGCGATGCCACACCGCATAAACACGGGCGTTAGAAGTTCAGGTAGAGCGCGGGGTTCACGTAGCCGCCGAGGTAGCGGATTTCGAAGTGCAGGTGGTGGCCGGTGGTGAACCCGGTCAGGCCCGTCATGCCCAGCGTGCTCCCGGCCGAGACGCGTTGCCCGGGCGACACATTGATCTGGCTCATGTGGGCGTAGAGCGTCGTCCAGCCCTCGCCGCAATCGACGATGACGTGGTAGCCGTAGGAGTAGGTCAGGTACTCGGTCGAAATGACGACGCCGTCGCAGACCGAGAAGATGGGCGAGAACGCGAAGCCGTACATGTCGAGGTCGATGCCGGTGTGGTAGGAGCCACCACCGCGGCTGACGCCGAACGGGTCGCTGATGCCGTGCCAGGCGGCCAGCGGGAAGTTCGTGAACTTGCCGCCGGATGCACGCGGTGTTTCACCGGCCGAACCCGCGCCCACGCCCGGACCACTGCCAGGGTTGCCCGGGCTGGTCGCCGGTGGCGGCGGCGGAGGTGGTGGCGGCGGCTTGATTGTCGCGCCGGGGAGCAGCACGTACTGGCCCTGCTCAAGGCTGTTCGGGTTGGCGATGTTGTTCGGCTTGTAGGCGAGGACCGTGTCGCTGGTGATGTTGTCGTACTGCTTCACGATCTTGTCGACGGTATCGCCGTAGGCAACCTTGTAGAGGATGCCGTCCTTGCGCGGGATGATGATCGTCATGTCGCGCTGGATCAGGTTCGGGTGCGTCGCATCGAGCGTCGGGTTGTTCGCGAGGATGGTGTCCATCGAGACGCCGTAGCGCTGGGCGATGCCGCTGATCGAATCGCCACCCTGCGTGCGGTACTCAACGATTGGGCTGCGCGGGTCAATGATGTCGGCGAGCGGCTTGACGCCCGCACCCACTTCGCCGGAGACGGCCGCGGCTGCCGCAACGCCCGACGAGAGCGACGCGTTCGGCGAAATCGCCCCGATGGCACGCTCGGCGATGGCGTCAGTGCGCATGTCGGTCGTCGCAACGGAGTCCATCGTCTGGACGTTGGCGGACGGACGGAAGGCGGTCAGGGCGTGCGTCTGCGTGGTGCCGGCCATGCCCGAGAGGCTGAACGTCGGCACGGTAGTGCTGGAGATAGCGTTGGAGGCGTTGGGGAACTGGCTGGCGAACGCAACGGCGCCCACCGCGAGCGCGACCACGAGCCCGTGTACGGTAAATCGCCCATATCGCCGCGAGTGCGCGTGCGATCGTGCCCGTGATCCGTCGATACTCATAAAGCGTTCGGTCAGGTGACGTGGCGGGGGCCATCGTGCACAGGCTGAGCCAGCCTAACCTTGCTCGCTTCCTCCATCCCAGGCTATCCCGGTTTCCTGTACGGCCGGGACGCGCGGCCTCTAGGGGAACTCCCTAGAGTTCGGTCTTGAGAGAACCGAGGAACTCCTCGTTCGTCGATGTCCTCGCGATTCGCTCCAGCAGCCGTTCGGTCGCTTCGAGCTGATTCGGCGAGTTCTGCGAAATCATAGCCGTCATCCTTCGCACGAGCCAAACTCCCTTAAGAGTCCTTTCGTCGAGCAAGAGCTCTTCGCGGCGGGTGCTGCTTCCCTGGACGTCGATGGCCGGGTAGAAGCGGCGTTCCGCGAGCTTGCGGTCCAGGCGCAGTTCCAGGTTGCCCGTGCCCTTGAACTCCTCGAACACCACTTCGTCCATGCGCGAGCCGGTGTCGACCAGGCAGGTGGCGAGGATGGTCAGCGAGCCGCCTTCTTCACACTTGCGGGCCGCGCCGAAGAGCCGCTTCGGCGGGTAAAGCGCGATCGGGTCGACACCACCGGAGAGCGTCCGGCCGCTGGGCGGCAGCGCCAGGTTGTAGGCGCGCGTCAGGCGCGTGATCGAGTCCATCAGGATGACCACGTCCTTGCCGCCTTCGACCAGGCGCTTCGCCCGCTCCAGGGCCATCTCGGCCACGCGCGTGTGGTCTTCCACGGGCTCGTCGAACGTGCTGCTCACCACTTCGCCGCGCACGCTGCGCTGCATGTCGGTCACTTCCTCAGGCCGTTCGCCGATGAGGAGGACGATGAGGTGCACGTCCGGGTAGTTGCTCGCGATGCCGTTGGCGATGTTCTTGAGGAGCATCGTCTTGCCGGCCTTCGGCGGGCTGACGATGAGGCCGCGCTGGCCCCGACCAATCGGCGCGATGAGGTCGATCAACCGGTGCGTGAGGTTGTCCGGCGTCGTTTCGAGCTTCAGTTGCTCTTTCGGGAAGATGGCCGTCAGGTTCTCGAAGAACGGCCGGCGCTTCGCCGTTTCCGGGTCCATGCCGTTGACCGCTTCGACCTTGAGCAGGCCGTAGTACTTCTCGTTGTCTTTCGGGTGGCGCACCTGGCCGGTGACGTAGTCGCCCGGGCGAAGCGCGAACCGCCGCAACTGTGATTGCGAAACGTAGATGTCGTGCGGGCCGGGCAGCATCGATTCGCCGCGCAGGAAGCCGTAGTTGCCGTCGTCGCTGACTTCCAGGAAGCCGCCCGAGAAGACGTTGCCGCGGGCTTCGGCCTGGTGCTGGAGGAGGCGGAAGATGAGGTCCGTCTTGCGCAGCACCGCCGCTTCTTCCAGGCCCATCTCGATGGCCAGCTCGGCAAGCTGCTCTCGCGACTTCTGTTCGAGCTCCGCGATGTTGAGCGGGGCCATGTTCGGGTTGTTCTGTTGCTGGCGCTCCTGGCGTTCTTCGCGGTCGGGGCGGCGGTCCTGGCGCGGGCCGTAATCGCCGCCGTCCTGCGGGGGCCAGACGCGTTCCGCGCTGCGGTCGCCGCGGTCTCCACGATCGCGGTCGCGGCCCCAGCGGCGTTCGCCACGGCCTTCGCGGCCTTCGCGCTCGCGGAAGTCCCGCTCGCGGCGGCTCGCGCCGGCCTGCTCGTCCGTCTTCGCCTCGCCGGAATCGCCGTTGCGGTTTTCACGGCGGAAGGTGCGTTCCTGCGGCGCAGCTGGTTCGGCTCCCGCGCCTTCGCTGCCAGCGCCTTCGGCCGCGGCCGAAGCCTCGACGGGCGCGCTCGATTCGGCGCTCAGCTCCGACCTGGTCTCGCGCTTGAATGTGCGGCGCGCCCGGGGCGCCGGCTCGGCCGCGCCCTCAGCGGGCTCTTCCGCCTGTTGCGCTACCACCGCGGCGACATCCACCACTTCTTCCGGTGGCGGCGCGGCCTTCGCGCGCGTTGTGCGGCGGCGAGGGGCCGGTGCGGGGGCGTCACCTTCCGGGCTATGCCCGTTGGTGCTCATGAGTTGTGCTTGAGTTTCAGTTTCTTCCAATTGGGACTACCAGAGAGGTACAGAGTGTTGTCCGAAGACGGACGGGAAGTGATGCGTTGAGCGAAGGTTCCGCCGCACCCGTTGCTGAGGCTCTCAGGGTGCCGGGACAAATGGAGGGGCTGGTTGTGCTCGCCTGGCACTCCGTTCCAGCTATCCACACATTACGACGCGATTCCGTGGCATGCAACAACTCACCGTTAACCGTCCTCCCCACCTTCCGATGACGAATCACTCCCGCCGGCTGTAGGCTTGCCCGCCATGCGAATCGGCGCGGCCACCATCGACATCACCCCACCCGTGGGCACCGCGCTCGACGGCTACGGTGGCCGCACGGATGTCTCGCTCGGCGTCCACGACCCGCTCTACGCCCGCGCGCTCTACCTGGACGACGGCACGACGCAGTTGGCGCTGGTGGTCTGCGACCTGATCGGCATCGGCAGCTTCCTCGCGGCGCGGGCCCGCGAGCTCATCGCGGAGCGGCCGGGCATCCCTCCGTCGAACGTCCTGATTTCCGCGACACACACGCACGCCGGGCCCGCGGGCGTCCGGGGGCGGGGCGAAGCCGTCCTCGTGGAGGAGATTGCGCGGAAGATCGCGGGCGCGGTGCGCGTGGCCCATCGCGCCGCGGCCGAGGGCGTCCTGAAATACGGCCAAACTGGGCTCTCCAGCTTCGCGCAGAACCGCCGCCACCCGGACTGGCCCATCGACCACCGGCTCGACGTTGTCGCTGCCGACACGCCGGACGGCCGGAACATCGCCACGGCCGTGCGGTACGCCTGCCACGCGACCACGCTAAACTTCGACAACCTGGAGATCACCGCCGACTACCCCGGCGAGCTTTGCCGGACGGTGGAATCCGTCATCGGCGGCGGGGCGCAGGCGCTCTTCTTCAACGGCGCCTGCGGCAACATCAACCCCACCTGGATCCGCCAGGACTTCGCGAATGTCCGGCGCGTCGGGTCCATCGCGGGCGCGAAGGCCGCTGCGCTCTCCCAGGAGTTGCGGCCGCTCGGGCTGAGCCACCAGGGCGACAACATCCGCTGGGACGAACGCACGCCGAAGGCGATCGACGGGACGCTTGTCGCGGGCCCGTTACGGGCGTTTTCTTCCACGTTCGAAGCGCCGCATCGCGTGGGGCCGGACGCCGACACAGTCGAGGCGAACCTGGATGCGCTCGAACGCGCGTTCCGCGAGACGGAATCGACGATGACCCGGGACCAGCGGCGAAGTGCGATGGAGCGGCTGACCGCCGCGCGGATGGAGCGCCTTTCGCTGGCGCGTGCGCGCGACAAAGGCGCTTCGCGGACGGAGGAAGTCCAGGCGTTCGCTCTCGGCCACAACCTGCACGTGGTGGCGCTGCCCGGCGAGGTGTTCTATGAGACCGGCGAAGACATCCGGCGCCTCTCGGGGCTGGCGAACCTGCTCGTCATCGCCTACGCGAACGACTATCCCGGCTACTTCTGCCGTCCGGAGGCGTACGCGCAGGGCGGCTACGAAGCCGGAGTCACCCCCTTCGCCCCCGAAGCGGACGGGCTGCTCCTGGAGGCGGCTGTAGCAGCACTGCGCAACGTCTCGTAGTTGCGGGTCTGGTGCCCGCGCGGCGCCATGCGCCCAACGGACGTTCGGCGGCTCGCCTGGCTTTCCTGGCCCATTGAATTCGGACGCCACCATCGTCCAGACTCGATCACCTTCTCAGGGAGCACACTCCAATGGCTGACCTTCCGACGCTCGATTCTCTCGCCAACCTCATGGCCCGCCAGCGCGCCGTGCGCGAATTCGCCCCCGACCCCGTCGATGACGCCACGATTGAGCGCATCCTCGAAGCCGCCACCCGCGCGCCGAGCGCAAAGAACGTCCAGGTGCTCCGCTTCGTGGTGGTCAAGGACGCGGCAGCAAAGAAGCGCATCGCGGAACTGGTCGACGAGGCGCCGGGCCCGGGCCGCACGCCCTGGGACCAGGTGCCCGTGCTCGTCTTCGTCTGCGCGGAGAACCCGTTCGGCATGACGCAGACGGGCGCGGCGGCCTGGGCAGGCTCCGTCTACCCGGGCATCCAGAACCTGCTCCTGGCGGCGCAGGCCGCCGGCCTCGGGACCGTCCTCACCACCTCGCGCGGGAAACTGAAGGAACAGGAGTTGAAGCAGTTCCTCGGCGTCCCCGAGGGCACACACATCGACGCCGTCATCCCGATGGGCTACCCGGCGGTGAAGCTCGGCAAGAACAAGCGCCTCCCGGTGAGCGAGGTGGCCTACCGCGAGAAGTTCGGTCACGGCTGGTAGTTTCGAACCGCCAAGACGCCAAGAGTCATTTTGATCCACTTCCACTAAGACTCCGTCTTGGCGCTCTTGGCGCTCTTGGCGGTTCAACTCAATCGACAATCGTCAATTGACAATCGACAATCCGCCCCGTCGCAATCGTGAATCGTGAATCGTGACTTCCCCGGAGAATCCGCCCATGCCTACCGCCCTTGTCCTGACCGCGCACGGCGACGACATGGAGTTCTTCGCCGGCGGGACCATCGCGCTGCTCTGCGAGCGAGGCTGGGACGTCCACGTCCTGCTTGCCACCGATAACGCGCGGGGGACATTCGAACTGAGCGCGGAGCAGATGTTCGGGCTTCGCCTCAAGGAAGCGGACGCGGCGGCGAAGGTGCTCGGCGTCCGCAGCGTCGCCTGCCTGGACTACCCGGACGGCTTCCTCTGCGACACGCCGCACACGGTGCTTCGCGGCCAGTTCATGGAAGCCATCCGCGCGCACCGGCCAAACATCGTCTTCACCTGGGACCCGTGGGCGCCGTACGAAGGCCACCCGGACCACCGCGCGGTCAGTTGGGCCGCCATGGAAGCCGCCAGCTTCGCCCACTTCCCGCTGTACTACCCGGAACAACTCGCCGGTGACGTGCGCCCGTTCTACGTCCCGGAAGTCTGGTACTTCGCGAAGAACCCTACGGACGTGAACAAGTACGTCGATATTTCCGGCAGCGCTATCGAGAAGAAGATCGATGCGTTGTGCTGTTACGACAGCCAGATGGTGCTCACGCTGCGTGACCATCAGATGGCCATCGAATCAGCTCCCTACGATGTCCCGCGGGTGACTGGACTGGACCCGCACGACTACCGCGGTTACATCGACCGCACCATCCGGCGAGGCGCCGAGCGAGCAGGCAAGCGCTATGGGCTGGAGTTCGCCGAACAGTTCCGCCGCACCCGTTGGGGCGGCACGGAGCGCCAGGCGCCTGAGGGCACGCTCCCGGACGACCCTGTCTGACGGCGTTCGCTCGTTAACGCGCTATCCCGGCCGAACGCCACCAAAGCATGTCCCTATTGGCCTTGAAACGCCGCGATTGCATACTGCAATCTGGCGGGGGTTTCGGCCCAGGACGGTGCTCGCGTGAATGAGCAAGGTCGGCTCGGCTTCTTCGGCCAGCTTCGGGCCCAGCACTGGGCGACGAAGTTCATCCTCGTTTTCGTCCTGACACTCATCTGCTCGCCGTTCATTGGCGGGGCGATGCTCATCGCCTATTCGATGTTCGGGGCCGGCGGCGCGTTCCTGCTGAGTGTCGCGGGCGTGCTCTTCGCCGGCTGGTTCGTGTTCACGACGCCGGAACAGCCCACGCCGGAGGATTCCGCCGAACCAGCTTCCCAGGCCGTGACGCCGCTGCCTTCGAGTGACGGGCGCTTGCGCAACTACTGCGAGTCCTGCGGCCGCATCTTCAACCGGGGATTGACCCACTGCCCCGGCTGCAACGCGGAATGGTCTCGCCCCGTCATGTCTGACCCGGTCGCTGAAATCGTCCGTCACCTGAACCTGGTGACGAGCGACTTCGAGGCCGGGCTGATCGATCGAGCGAGTTACAACCGCGTGCGCGCTGACTACGAAGCCCGGCTGATTGCCGCGCGGCCGCCGTTGCAACCCGAGCCGGAGCCCGCGCCGGCGCCAGAAGCCGCTCCGGCGCCGGTCGCATTCGAAGCGCCAGCGCCCGTCATTGTCCAGCCGGCGCCTGAATTGCCATACGTCGCCGCCATCGAGCCCGTGCCAGAACAACCGGTCGCGGCCATCACGCCGGAGGCGCCCGCGGAAGTGGCGCCGGAGCCGGCCGTGGAGCCCCCCGTAGCCGCGATCGCGCCCGAGCAACCAGCAGCCCCCGTGGCCGCAATCGCGGTCGAGCCGCCGCCGCCGGTCATTCCCCGGCCAGAGCGCCCAACCGCCGCCATCCCGCCGAGCCCTCCCGGCCCGACCATCGGCGATATGGGCCGCGCGGTCATCGGTTGGGCGGCCGAACGCCAGGCCGACATCCTTCTCTACGCCGGCGCATTCATGCTCTCGGTCGCGGCCGTCATCTTCATGGCCTACCAGGGCGAAGCGCTCTCCGGGAACGTCCGCTTCGCCGTGCTGACCGCGTACGCGCTGGGTTTTCTCGGGTTCGGCCTGTGGCTGCACCGCTGGGAGCGCGTCAAAGAGGCGGCGCCCGTCTTCCTCGGCCTCGGCGCAATCCTCGTGCCAATCGACTTCTTCGCGCTGCGCACGCAGGTGCTGGACGCGGGGCAGGTCTCGAACGAGATGCTCTGGCTGCTCGGCTCCAGCAGCTGTTCGGCACTCTACTTCGCGCTCGCGCTGCGCGGCTACGGCAAGCTCTACTTCGCCCCGGCGATCCCGTCGACGCTCGTCGCCTGGGGCTCGCTTGGGGCGGTGCTCGGCCTGCCGGGCGTCTGGTTCGGGCCGTGGTACCTCGCCGCCGCCGCGCCCGCGTACACGTGGTCCGTGGCCTTCCGCGGCAAGAACACCCTGTCGCCGTGGATCCTCGCCGGATCGCTGGTCATCGCGACACCCGCCTTGCTCCTCGCGCAGTTCGGTCCACTGGCCAGCGATGAGCATCTTTGGGCCGCCCCGGCCGGCTACTTCTTCGTGTGCGCGGCCGCGAGCGCGGGCCTCTGGTGGCGCCGCGACATCCCGGTGCTGGCGCTCCTGCCGATCCTCGGCGCGGCGTTCGCCGGGAACCTCGCCTGGGCAGCCATCGAACCGGACCCTGAGTGGCAGATCCCGTTCATCGCCATTGCCGGCCTGGGCTACCTGGTAGTCGCGCACTTCCAGGACGACGAGCGTGCGCGCATGTGGGCCGGGGCCGCGGCCCTCGCGGGCGCCGCCGCGCTGGTGTTCGCGCACCTCGTGGTGGGCGAACCGGGCGCGAACCCGGGCGTCCTGCCCGTGACCTGGACACTGGTGTTCATCGGGGCGTCGGGGGCGTACGCGCGCTGGCGCTGGTTCGAAGCAGCCGCGGCCATGCCGCCCGCCGCGGCAATGGTCGTCCTCACAACCGCCTGGGCCGCGAAAGGCGCCGGGGTGGAGTGGTACGGCGTCTGCGCGGGCATCGCGCCGCTGGGCTACCTCGCCCTTGCCGTATTCGACCGCGCCGGGCGCCGCGAGCCCTGGCGATACGCGCTGGCAGCGACGGCGCTGCTCGGCCCGGCCATCTCGCACGTTGCCCTGGGAACGGATGCCGGCGCGGCCCACTGGTCGCTGGCGGCGGCCTACGCCCCGCCACTCGCCGCCGCGGCAGTCGCGTCCGGTCTCTGGCGGTTCAGCTGGCGGCCGGCGCCCGGAGCGCTGCCGCCACTCGCCGGGATGGGGACGCTGGCGGTCTCGTGGGCGCAGTGGAACATCGCGCCGGAATGGTTCGCCTCGTTCGCGGCGGCGGCCGCTATCGGCTACGTCGTCCTCGCCTGGCTGGATGACCCATCGTTCAACCGGGCCTGGGCCGGCGCCTCGCTCATCCTCGGGGCACTGGCGATAGGCGGCGCGCACGCCGGCCTTTCCGAACCGGGCGCGAACCACTGGGCACTCCCCGGCGCCTACGCGCTGACGCTTGGCGCAGCTTCCGCTGCTTTCGCGAAGTTCCGCTTCGCATGGAGCGCGCCGGCCGGGTTCGTGCCACCGCTCGCGGCGATGACCGCGCTCAGCTCCTCGTGGGCGCAGTGGGACCTCGCGCCCGAGTGGTACCCATCGTTCGCAGCAGCCGCCGCCCTGGGCTACGTCGCGCTGGCCTGGCTCGAAAAGCCCGCTCTGCGGGTGGTCTGGGCGCAGTTCGCACTCGGGTTCGGCAGTGTTGCCCTGCTGTTCGCGCACCCTTTGGTCATCGATGACGGGGCCAACCGCTACGCGCTGCCGCTCGCCTACGCGCTATGCCTGATCGGCGCCGCGGTTGTCTTCGCCCGCTGGCGGTTCAACTGGCGGCTCGCGCCCGCACTCGTCTCACCCCTGGCGGCGATGACCGCGCTCACGTTCGCCTGGGCGCGCTGGGACCTCCCGCCCGAGTGGTACCCGTCATTCGCAGCAGCCGCCGCGCTTGGTTATGTCGCCATTGGTTGGCTCGACCGCCAGGGGCGGGCGGTGCTCTGGGTCCAACTCTCGCTCCTCTGCGGCGCCGGCGCAGTCCTCGGCGCGCATGCCGCGGTTCTGCCAGACGACGTCAGCCGCTGGCCGCTCGTCCTCGTCTACGCGGAAGCGCTGGCCGGCGCGGCCGCGGTCTTCGCCATCTGGCGGTTCACATGGCGGCTCGGACCCGGCCTCGTCCCACCACTTGCGGCGATGACCGCGCTCACGTTCGCCTGGGCGCAGTGGGACCTGGCGCCCGAGTGGTACCCGGCGTTCGCGGCGGCGGCCGGGCTTGGCTTCCTCGCCCTCGCCTGGTTCGACGATCAGAAGTTCGCGAGGCTCTGGGGCGGATGGTTCGCGCTGGGAGCGGCGGGCGCGGTTGCAGGCGCGCACCCGGCCGTGCTCCTGGACGATGCGTCCCGCTATGCGCTGCCCCTGGCGTACGCCATCGTGCTGGCCGGGCTCGGCTTCTCGTTCTGGAAGTGGCGCTGGGCAGAATCCGGCGGGTTCCTCCCTCCCGCGACAGCCATGACGGCGCTGACGGCGTCGTGGGCGCGTTGGGACCTGGCGCCGGAATGGTTCGGAGCCTTCGCGGCAGGCACAGCGTTCGGCTACATCGCGCTCGCCCGCTTTGACCGGCCGGAGCGCCGCCTCGAATGGTGGTCCGGGGCGATCGGCGGCGCTGTCGTCGGCATCGCCCTTGCCCATGCCTTCGTCGCGATCGATGGGGAAGCCAGCCGGTACGCGATACCGCTGACCTACGGAATCTCGCTTCTCGCAGCCGCCACCGCGTTCGTCACCTGGCGTTTCGAGTGGCGCTTTGCGCCGGCGGCAATCCCGGCGCTTGCGAGCGCGACAGCGCTTTCGTTCGCCTGGGCGCGATGGGACACGGAACTCTGGTGGTGGGGCGCGTTCATCGGGCCCGCCGCCTACGGCTACATCGCCCTGGCGCTGGCTGACGAGAAGTCCAGGGCGAAGGCGTGGCTCGGCGGTTCCGCGCTCGCTGCCGCGATCGGCGTCACCCTCGCCCAGGGCATGCAGGCGGACACGCTCGCCACGCACCGCGCGCTCCCGGTCACCTACGGCGAAGCCCTGCTCGCCTGCGCCTTCGTCGTCGCATGGTGGCGGTTCTCCGCTCGCGAAGCAGTCGTCGCGCTGCCGCCCCTGGCCGCGGCCTTCGGCGCTTCCACCGGCTGGTCCGAGTTCGGCATGCGACTGGACTGGCTGACGGCCTGGGGCGCGGCCGTGGGCGCCGCCTACTTCATCCCCGCCTACTTCGAGGCGCGTTACCGCGACTCCTGGCGTCTGGTGGCCATGGCCGTGATGGCGGTCGCGCTCCTCGGGGCGCATTCGCGAGCGCTCGAACCTGACGCGGTGCGCTGGCCGTTGGCCGTGTCCTACGGCGTCATCCTCCTGGCGTGGGCCTGGCACGCCATCGCGCTCCGCGATCAGACCGTGCTCGGCCCGCCGCTGCTGGCTTCTGCGTTTGGCGCCAGCGCGCTCTGGGCGGCCGGCGCGGGGCCCGAATGGTGGGCCTACCCCGCGCTCGCGGTCGCAGCCGGCATGGCCGGGGCAGAAGCCTGGTTGAGGCGCGTCGCGTTCATCGATCGATGGCTATGGCTGTACGCGGTCGCGCTGAGCGTGTTGGCCACGGTTGCCACGCTACCCGTGAACTACACCCACCCAGGCCACGGCCTCGCGACCCAGGTGGTCACCGCGGCGGTGCTGTTCGCAGGCGCCTGGCGTTCCGGCTCAACGATTGTCCGCGCCTTCCAGCCGAACGCGACGCCGTTCGTCCTCCGCTCTGAGCGCATCGGCCTGACGCAGGCCGGCTTCGCCTTCCTGCTCGGGGCCGCGGCTTCGTTGAACGGCGTGCTGGACCTTGCCGGCGCGGACCGCGCGTGGGCGCTCACCGCGGTCGCATTCATCCCCTGGGTCATCCTGGCCACGCCGTTCTTCAAGCGCGACGCCATCTGGACCTTCGTGCCAATCGGGCTCGCCGGCATGATGATCGCCGGAGTGCTGGCCAGCGCCGACGACGGTGTGCTCTCCGCCGTGCTCGCGGCCGGAGCCATCGGCCCGGTCGTCGCCTGCGTTGGCATGCGGCGTTGGGCGCTGCTGGGTATCGCCAACTCGTTCCTCATGCTCGCCATCTGGTCCGGCTGGCGCTGGGCGGGCATCGACATGGCCTACCTGCCTCTCGGCTACGCGGCGGTCGCCGTGGCCGAGTGGGGGCTCCTCACCGGCCTGCGAAAGTACTCGCCACAGCCGGGCGAATCCGCGCTGGTCATCGCCTACCTGTCGTGGGGCCCGTGGCTCATCGCCGGGGGTGTGGCAGGCGCCCTGCTCGCGCGCAAGCAGAACGAACTCGAGCCCGGGACGAGCCTGCTGACGACGGCGGAGTGGGCACTCGCCGCCGCGGTGCTGGCGATGGTCTCGGCGGCGGTCACCGGCGAAGGCCTCCGCCTCTGGAAGCGCTGGGTGTGGACTGGCGGGAGCGCCGGCCTGCTCGCGGCGCTGCTCATGGGCATCGCCACCTATGAACCGGACAACGTCCAGGCGTACACCGCCCCGATAGGCGCCTACTTGGCCTTCATCGGCCTCACGTTCCGCCGGACGCCCGAAGTCTTCCGTGAGCACCTGCTGGCGCACGAGGCGGTCATGCTGATCGGCGCCGCCTTCCTGGTCTTCCCACCCGCCGAACAGAGCTTCGCGCCCGGCGGCGGCTACTACGGGCTCGAACTCATCGGTATCGCCATCGTCATGATCGGCGTGGGTGTGGTCCTCCACGGGCGCTGGCTCGTCGCGGCAGGCATCGCCACGCTCACTGCCACTTCCATGCGGATGGTAACCGGGGGGCTGTTCTCCACGCCGTACTGGTTGCTGCTCGGCATCGGTGGAACCGCGCTGATCGGCTTCGGTGTCCTCGTCCTGCTCGAACGCGAACGCTGGGACCGCTTCCGCCACCGCGTCGTGGCCTGGTGGGAAGAAACCGCTTTGAAGGGCCCGCCCGCGGACACAACCGGCGTCGCCAACTGAGAGAGTGCGCCCTGAACTCGTTTGCATCTCTCCCATGAGCCGCGACCGGGGAGGGAGCGGGCAAGTCCTGGCCACACGGATGCCGCTCCCGTTCCACCATCGTGGAGGGGGCCCGGCCGCGAAATCACCCTCGCAACAGCCGCGTCATCTCTTCGACCACGTGCCAGTAGCGCGTGGTGCACTGCACCTTCAGGCGCTTTTCGATGTTCCCGTTGAGGTCGACCCCGCGCGGGCGCTCGACCGGGAGGACCGCCAGCACTTCCCGTTTCCGCGCCAGCACATAGCCATCGTTCTCCGCCACGAACTGTTCCGCCTGCGGAGGCAGGTCGGTCCGGAAAAGCGTGACAAACCGGGTGTAGGCATCGACCGGGTACGGGTCGAACGCGCGGCAGGCCATGAGGTGGTCCAGTTCGTCGAGGCCGCGGACGATGGCGGCCGCGTTGCGCAGGCCATGGTCCGCAAGCGCCTTCTCGATGGTGACGGCGACCGCTTCAGGCTCGTCCTGGGCGTCGAACAGCAGGTTGCCGGTCTGGAGGTACGTACTCACGTTCTCCAGACCCGCCCGTTCGCAGAGCTCGCGCAGATCGGCCATCTTGATGCGGTTGTGCGTGCCGACATTGATGGCGCGGAGGAACGCCGCCTGTCTCATCCCTTCAGTCTACCCATGCGGCGCGCGCCTCGGCTTTCGGTCCAGTCCTTATCCGGAGAGAGTGGCGAACGTTGGCCGGGGCCGAAGACGCGCGACTCCCCCCTCGCCCGCGACGATAGGAGTCGGGAGAGGGGGCCAGGGGGTGAGGGCAGGGCCTGTCAGTACACCCAGACCACCTCGTATCGCACGATCGAAACGTCGGTCTTCGCCGGCTTGATGGTGCGCGCCTCGAACCGGGCCGGGTCCGGCGCGTCGAGCTCCGTGCGCTGTTCCTTCAGCTCCTTGAGTTGCGCTTCGAGCGCTTCCTTGCGGCTTTCGGCGGTGTTTTCCATGCGGTTCTTGGTCAGCACGCTGCCCATCCCCGTGGTCTTCACTTTCTTCGAACTGCCCGTGAACACGTTCAGGTTCGCAAGCAGCGCCGTGAAGATGGACATCCACTTCTCGAACTTGCGGCCCTTCACTTCCTGTGACTTGGTGGCGATATCCCGTTCGAGCTTGGCGATCTTCGTATCGAGCGTGTCCCGCTTCGTGTTCACGCCGGCCGTCGTGCCGATGCGCGAGGCGAATGAGCTGGCATCTTCGCCGGGCATCGAGAACCGCTTCGTTATCGGGTCATAGAGGAGGTTCGCCGTCAGCCGGTCGTCCAGGCGGTCGCGGAGCGCGCGTTCGATGACTTTCGCGCCATCGGAGGCCGAGGCGAACGCGGGAAGGTCGCCGTAGCTGAGGCCCCCGGGCGCGGAGTCGGCGAGCCGGTCGATGTCGATGTCCACCGGGTCTTGCTCCGTGAACTCCCCGGCGCCCATCTCCGGCGTGAGCCGGAACCCGAGGGTTTTCTGGGCCTCCTCGCTGGAGACGCCACCCGCTTTGTAGCGGACGGCGGCGCGGACGACGACGTACGGTTCTGCCATCGAGCCGCCGCGCAGGCTGAAGTACTTCGCTTTGAGCGGAGGCGGCAGCGGAGGAGAAGCGGACGGGGCAGGCGCGCTCGCGGGGCGATTCGCAGTCGTGGGCGCCGCGGCGGCCGCCGACGCTTTCACCGGCGCGCCGGCCACGTCCTCTCCCAGCTTGCGAATCTCCTCGCGCGTGATAGGGCCCCGCAGGTACGACATCGCGAACCGCGAGTTCACGAGCTGCGGCGCCTTGCGGTGGATGTCGTGCACCAGGAACACCCGCTTCTGCACACCGGCGATGAGCTTTTCGAACGGCAGGGAGTTCGCGGCATCCGCGAGCGCGGCCTCGATGCCCTGTTTCACACGGTTCTGGTCCTGCTCCGTCTGCAGCCGGCCGATGGCCCAGAACCCCATGTTGGCGAGGCCCTTGTAGTCCAGGTCCACCGGGTTCTGGGTCGAAAGGAGGATGCCCACGCCATAGGCGCGCGCCTGCTTCAGGAGCGTCAGCAGCGGCTTCTTTGTCGGCGGGTTCGCGGTCGGCGGGAAATACCCGAAGATCTCGTCCATGTAGAAGAGCAGCCGCAGCTCACTCGTGCCGGGCTGCTTCCGCATCCAGCTCTTGAGCTTGTTCAGCAACAGCGAGGTGACGAACAGCCGCTCTTCGTCTTCCAGGTGCGCCGTGTAGACGATCGACAGCTGAGGGACGCCGTCGGGCGTCCGCACCCACTTCTCGATATCGATCGGCTCTCCCTGGCGCCAGACCTCGAACGGCGGCGAGGCGACCAGGTTGTTCAGGGCGAACATCAGCGCGTTGCGGTCCTTCTGCGGGTAAAACGCGTCCATGGCCAGCGCGCCGACCTTGTCGATCGGCGGGTTCGCCACCTGGCCAATGAGCGTGGGGAGGTCCAGGTCCTGGTTCTGCCGCCAGGCGTTTTCGATCAGGCTGAAGAGCAGGATGTACTCGCGGCTGCTCACCTGGTCCGCCTCGATTTTCACCAGCCCGAGCAGCGCCGTGACCACCGAATCGATCTCGTCCCGCAGTTCCTCTTCATTCGATTCGAAATCGACACCCGGCGCGGAGAGCGAATCGATCAGGTTAATCGGGATGCCGGCCGTCGCCCCGGGGGTGAACATGCGGATGCGGTGGCCCTTCGTGTAGGCGGCAACATCGGCGGGTTCGATGCCCCAGTCGTGCAGGCCCTTCGTCCAGGTCGCGCTCGCTGCTTCGGCCATCTCCGCCGTGGTCTTGCCCTCGCGGGCGGCTTCGTCTTTGTCTACCCAGAGCTCGAACTGGTCCGGCGCCAACCGGTCGAACGCCAGCGCGAGGTTCCCCATGTCGCCCTTCGGGTCGACCACGATGACCGGGACCTTGCTTTTCAGCAGCTCTTCGATGATGCCGATGGAGAAGCCGGTCTTCCCGGAGCCGGTCATCCCGATGACGATGCCGTGCGTCGTCAGGTCGCTCGAATCGAGCTCGAACTTGTCGCCCAGCGACT
>WBZP01001487.1_pt1 | contig 28606 bp, 25 predicted proteins | sample 5204301 | NCBI WGS metagenome assembly WBZP01 (sample SAMN12412401, study PRJNA552823) | activated sludge metagenome | isolation source: activated sludge from nitrification reactor of wastewater treatment plant... | place: USA: Pennsylvania | collected 2017 | reverse complement strand
CGCGTCCTCCTTCCCCCCAGCGCTTTTCACTCCGCTTGCAATCAGCCGATTTCGCCAAGCCGCTTTACGTCATCCATCAGAAGCTTCTTTTCGCGGTCGGGCAGAAGACTGTCGGGAACTCGACGGACGGCATTCTCCAAGCGAGTGTGCGCCCGCTCGACGGTGCTGATGTCGCCGGTTCTCTCGACCCGCATCCGAACCTCCGCTCGGATCACGGTCCTGACGGCTCGGATGACGGATTGGATCGGTGAGGGTGGTTCAGCGGTGGACCGTTGATCGTTCATGGACTCCTCCAGCATGTGGGTAGATGTAAGATAAGTCCCAATTGATGCTGGTCAAGTCGTTTTTTGTTGCTTTTTATCTCAAATTGTATTTCCGACGGTAATATGCCAGATTGGAGCGCCAATCCTCTGTGACTTCGACGAGAAAATGCCACTACGGTCCATTTTCCCATCCATCTTCCCCAGTGTTCAGTGTGGCGATCGGCGTCCCGATGCGTCGGTGTGCGCACCACGCCGCAAGACACCGCAAGTCGTCATGTGCGGACAGTAATCAGGAACACGGATATTTTCGTACCTCTGTCAAAATCAGATGGGGTATTTTCGGGCCGTCTATTACAGACCAGCGACTGAATCACCGGAATCTGGTTGACAGACCTGAAGCCTGAGAACGTGATGATTGTGCCCGATCCGACGGCGGTGGGTGGTGAGCGGGTGAAGATCCTCGACTTCGGGATTGCGAAGCTGGCGATGGGAACTGGGCAGCCGGGAGCGATGCCGACGCGGACCGGCGTGCTAATGGGAACCCCGACGTATATGGCTCCTGAGCAGTGTCGGGGCGCACGCGGCGTGGATGATCGCGCCGACGTCTACGCACTTGGGGTGATTTTGTATCAGATGGTCGCCGGGGCCCCGCCGTTCGGTTCGCCTGGGGCTGCCGAGGTGATGTCGCAGCACGTCTACGAGGTTCCGCAACCGCTGGCGGTGCGTGCGCCGAAGGTGACACCGGGTCTGGCGTCGCTGATCGATCAGATGCTACTGAAGCAGCCCAGCTCGCGCCCGTCGATGGCCGAGGTGGAAAAGCGGCTGGCCGTGTTGGCGGGTCACGGTCCGGAGCCAATCGTGGAGGATCCGTCCGCGACACTGGTTTATTCAGCCGACGCACTGGCCGCAGCCCAGCCGATTGCACCGAGTAGTACGCCTGAGGCCAAGACCCAAGTCGGAGAGCTTGGACGTGGCCCAGCGCTGCTGCCCCCGCAGGCCCAGACGCAAGTGGGCGATGGACCGCCAGTGGATGCCAAGACCAAGGTGGTTGTGGCACTCGCTGCAGCGACGGCTCCGACGCAGATTCAAGAGGGGCAGCGCAGGGGTGGCGAGGAACGCACGCAGCTCAAGGTGCCTGCTCCAAATGACGATCCCGAGACGCTCCGTCCCGAGGAAGCTCAGCAGGCTGCCGAGCAAATTCGCCGCAGTGCCAAGACCAAGCTGGTTTCGGTGATTCCGACGCTGATGGCGGTTCCGCAGCCGCTGACTTCGCCGATGCCGCAGCCAACCTTACTCGACGGTGACCATCAGAGATTGAGCATCCTTAGCCAGCCGTCGCGCACGCTACATTTTACCCTGCTGGGGGCGCTGCTGATGTCGGTGGCTCTGCTCGTACTTTATGCGCTGCTCGGGTGAAATTCCTAGCCGGAGCGCCGCGCTTGCTGCTAGGTCTTGTCCACATATGGCACACGCGTTGACGCTGTCGGCAGGCTGGTCCGCGCACCCTGTATCACAACGCTGCCGTGCCGTAGTTTTCGCGCTCTGCTCTCTCGGGTTCGGTCACTCCGTGGCGGCGCAGGCACCACCGACTCGTCGGGGTGAGGCCTTCACGTTTGCGGTGAAGCTTCTGGGGTCCATCGATGCCGGGCGGGCGCGGCTGGCCCTGTCTCCACCGCAGCCGAGCCCGAGTGGTGCGGTGGTACGGGTGGTTGGGGAAAGCGAAGCGCTGGGGATGGCCAAGGCCCTGACCGGCTGGCGACAGCAGTACATGGTGGCGCTCGATGCGGCAACGCTCCTGCCCAAGCGAATCGAACAGATCGACAGCGGGCGTACCCCTCGCGAGGCCTTGTTTGTGGTGAGCGGTCGCGGCTTTGATATGACCGTCAAGAAGCCGGGCGGTGAGTGGCATGCCAAAGGGGAACTGAAAAGTGAGCTACTCGATCCGATGGCGGTGCTGTTGCTGCTGCGTACCGTCAAGCTCAACGACGGCGATCGTCTATCGTTGGTGGTGACCGGTGGCACTGCCGTCTATCGCAGCACGTTGACCGTGCGTGGGCGTGAGCAGCTCACCACGTTCGCTGGCCCAAGAAGGGCGATTCACCTGCTCGGACGCGGTGAACGGATCAATGAACGCGACGAGGTGATCGGCAAGTCGCCATGGCTCGGTGATGTGTGGCTGAGCGACGATTCCGCCCGGCTGCCGCTACGCATTTCTGCTGAGACAATCCTTGGGATTGCCGAATTTACGCTGACCAGCTACGAGGCGGGGACGCGACCGCTGGCACTGCCACGTAGCCCACACGGAATTGTCCTTGAGCCTCGCAGCCACTAACCGCGATACAGCAACGCGTCGGGGAGCAGCGTAAAGGTCGCGGGCAGTCGACCCGGCGTTTCGCCATCAACGTCGAGGAGGACTTTTTCGTCGGGGTTGAGCGGTTCGACGTGGACGCGACGGGCCTTGCGCGAGGACACTTTCGACAGTCGGCTCTGCTGGCCTTTGTAGATGAGTCCACCGAGGCGCAGTGCCTCCAGCAGTGACAGGTCGCCCAGCGTGGTTACATCGAAGCTGCCATCGTCGATCTTGGCGTCGGGGGCGATGTGCATGCCGCCGCCGAAATAGGCACCGTTGGCGATGGCAAGGGTGTAGATGCGCTCCTCATAGGAGGGCTGATCGTCGAGCCGGATCCGCACCAGCGCGTTTTTGTAACGGAAGGTGGCGCGTAGCGATGCGACAAAGAAGGTCGCTTTGCCACCGAGCGCCTTGCTGCCCTCGTTGACGAGATGATCGACCAGGCCGGAGATGCCGCAGCTTGCGACGTTGATGAAGTAACCGCTGCGCGGCTTGCCATCGTGGCCGGTGTAGTCGATTCGCCCCGCGTCGATGGCTCTCGGCTTCGAGCGGGCGATCGCTTGCGCTGCGTCACTCATTTCGGCCGGGGTACCGAGGATTCTTCGTAGATCACCACCCGTCGCACACGGCAGATATCCAAAGGAACAGCTTGGCTCGCCATCAGGGCTGTCGGCAAATGCCTCCAGGAGCCCAGAGGCGACTTCCGACGCAGTGCCATCGCCACCCATGGCCACCACCAGCTCTGCACCCGCCACCGCAGCCGCCTTGGCCATCGGAACCCCATCACCAGGCTGCTTGGTAAACTGCACGTCGAGGACACCGAGTGCGTCGCGCAGCATGGGTTCGATCACCGGCCACTTTTTCTTCGCCCAGCCATCCCGCGCTTGCGGGTTCACGATGAGAACGCTCTTTGCCATGTCGATCTACTTTACTCGTCCAGTAAGAAGTCCACGGAGCCTGCGCCCTCGCGGACTAGCAGCGGCGGCTGGCAGGTCATATCGAGCACAGTGGTCGGGATGATACCACCGGGTCCACCATCGAGAATCAGCGCAACTTGCGGGAAGGCTTCGGCAATCTGCTCGGGCCACTGAATCGGATCGCAGCCGTGCTCCGCTGCTGTCGTCGAAATCAGTGGTCGGCCAAGCGCCGCCGTGATCGCCCGAGGTACCGCATGATTGGGCACCCGAATTCCGACCTGCGTTCGTTTCGGCGAGATGATCTTGGGCACTTCTCTCGTCGCGGGCAGGATGAAGGTGTAGGGCCCCGGCAACAGCCGTTTGAGCAGCCGGTACGCCGTGTTGTCAACGGTCACATAGCGGGCAATGTCGGACAGATCGACACAGATCAGCGCCAGCGCTTGGCTCTTGGGCATTCGCTTGATCTGATACAGCCGCTCCACCGCTGTTTTGTTGTGGAGGTCGCACCCCAGCCCATAGACGGTGTCCGTTGGGTACGCAATGATCTCGCCCGCGCTCAGCGCCGCAACGGCCCGTGCAATCTTCCGTGGCTCAGGGTGATCGGGGTTTATCTCGAGCAGCACGCTCGGCAGCATACACCGCTTCGTGGGGTTTGCGGCCTGTTGCGCGGTACCGCGCAAGCATACCGTGTCGGGCGATGTCTCACTGCGAACTTTGTCAGCTCGTGTCCGACGGGGAAAGAGGATCGGGCATGGTAATCTCGCTGGCTCTGGTAGAACATAGAGCCTCTTTATGATGGAACCGGAATCCGCCCAATCCACAGGCAATCAACTTCCCAATGGCGAAGAGGATGAGCACTCGACTCGCGGCGCTAGTGATGCCGAGGCTGCTGCCGATGAAGCCGCCGCCGAAGGTGTTGATCCTAGCGACGGCGCGACCGCGAGTGCCTCTTCTCCAGCGAATGCGTCGACGGCAGGTGAGGATGAACCGCCGCTCGATCCCAAGCTGCTGCTCGCTCCCGAGCCCAGCACCAGCATGCGGACCCGACTCCGCTTCGTCGTTCCTGACGAGGCGCTGACGGTTCGTGTGGATCCACAGGCCCTGCCCGACAGCCCGATCGATGCCAGCTTGTGGGACATTGTCCCGAAGGTGGCGCGGAGGTCGCTCGATCTCGGTCTGAGCATGCCGGAAAGCGGCTTTCATATCTTCGTGGCCGCCGATCCCGAGGTCATGATCGAGGATGTCGTCGTCAGCCATGCCGAGCGGTTCGCCGCCCAGATGGAGACGCCGGGCGATCTGGTCTACATCCACGACTTCGACCATCCCGAAGCGCCGAAGCCGCTGCTGTTGCCCACCGGGACCGGGCCCGCGCTCGTGGAAGCGATGGGTGATCTGATCGATGGGCTGCGTGAGCGGATGCCGCACCTCGTCGACGCCGAAGATTTGGAGCGCGCCCACAAGAAACTGTCGTCGGAGATGGAGGCTCGCAACAAGCAGATCCTGTCCGACCTGGAAAGCACCGCTCGCACCCATGGCTTTGGCGTTCGCACCGTGCAAGGGGCGGTGCAGACGTTCCCAATCCTCCATGGCAAGCCGCTTTCGGCGGAGCAATTCGATGTTCTCGACGAAAACACCAAGCGCGCCTTGCAAGGTGCCGCCGATCGGCTGACCCGGGAGGTCGAAAAGGCCGCTCGACTGGTTCGTGCCCAAGGCGCTCGCTTCGACGCCGAGCATACGGCCGCCCTCGCACGGGCTGCGGCGACGCTGATTCAGCGGGAGATGCGAGAGCTGTTCGAGCGGTTTGCCAGCCTGTCTACCGATGTCGCTCGTTACTTGCGGCGAGTTCGGCAAGCGCTCATCGACGACTGGGAAGACTTCCTAGAGCCCGAGGATGACGAGGGCGAGGCCGAAGAAAACGTCGATGAGGGCGATCCCGAGCTGGCGACGCGGCTCAAGCGCTTTCAGTTGAACCTGCTGACCACCCATCGTCCGGGCGAGCCAGCGCCAGTGATTTGCGAGACGAACCCAACCTACGCCAACTTGTTTGGTCACCTCGAGCGGCGGGTTCGCTTCGGGGCGCTGCTCACCGACTTTATGCGTATCCGTCCGGGATCGATGCACAAGTCGACTGGCGGCGTGCTGGTGCTGCGTGCTCAAGACCTGCTGACCGATCCGCTGATCTGGGAACGGATGAAGCGGGTGCTGCGCGAAAAGCGGCTGGCGGTGGAAGATCCGGTCGGTCCGCTTGGGTTGTATTCGACGACGCTGCGGCCCGCTCCGGTGCCGATGGCGGTGCGGGTGGTGATGGTCGGTTCGGCATCGCTCTACGACGCGTTGCGGGCGGGCGATCCCGACTTTGGCTCGCTGTTCCGTATTAAGGTCGAGGTCGAGCCGGTGGTTCCTCGCACCCACGAGACCCTACAGGTGCTCGATGCGGTGCTGATGTCGTTTGCGAAAAAGCGCGGCTTGCCGCCTTTTGATCGTTCGGCGCGGGCGCGGCTGCTCGATTTGTCGACCCGGTTGGCCGAGGATCGCGAGCGGCTGTCGCTGTGTCTGGAACCGCTTGATGAGACGGCGACCTTTGCGGTGGCGCAGGCTCGCTGTCGGGTGATCGAAAATCCTCCAGCGGAAGGCAAAGCTGCGCTCGTGGTGACGGCTGCCGATGTTGCGGCGGCATGGCAAGAACGTCGGGAACGACTGGCCAGCGAGGAGCGGCACATTCGTGAGATGACACTCCGTGGCGAGGTGGCGCTCGATACCACCGGCATGCGCGTCGGGGTCGTCAATGGTTTGTCAGTCTTCCATACTGGCGACGTCGAGTTCGGCCAGCCGATGCGGATCACTGCCGTCGTGGCACTCGGTCGGGAAGGGATTGTTGACGTCGAGCGAGAAGCGCAGCTCGGCGGCGCGATTCACACCAAGGGCGTCGCGATCCTGCGTGGCTACCTGGCGCGGATGTTTGGCCAAGAGCGTCCGCTCAGCCTGCGCGCCCAACTGGTATTCGAGCAAAGCTATGGTGAAATCGACGGCGACAGTGCCAGCTCCAGCGAGCTATTTGCGGTGCTGTCCGCGCTCGCCGATGTGGGAGTCGACCAGAGCATCGCTGTCACCGGCAGCGTCAACCAGCTAGGAGAAATGCAAGCCATCGGCGGTGTCTGCGCCAAGATCGAAGGCTTCTTCGACCTGTGCCATGCGCGGGGCCTCACCGGCAGCCAGGGCGTGATGATCCCGAAGGCGAACTTACCGCACCTGGTGATGCGTGACGACGTGGCCACCGCGATCCAACGCGGCCAGTTTCACCTGTACACAATTTCGACGGTCGCCGACGGCATCGAAATATTGAGCGGTCTGCCTGCGGGTGAGCGAGATGCCTCGGGTCGGTTCCCGGCGGCCAGCGTCTTCGGTCGTGTCGAGCGCCGCATCATTGAGATCGCCGAAAGGCTTCGTCAGGCCGAAGCGCACGGTTACGACGGCGGCATGGACGGCATCGAAGACGGTGCCGCCGAGATCAGCGAGGGCGGAGAGTTCCGTCGGTTCGCCCGGCCTACTTCAGCTCCAGTTGCGTCCGTGCGTAGACTTCTTCCTTCCCGTTGATCAGCCGCGTGATCAGCACCTGATACTTGCCTCCTTCTTTGAATCCCTGATCGGGCCGCAGATCGAGATCCGACATCAGCACCTTGGTGTCGGGCTTGGTGCCAATCTCGGCGAAGTGAATTGGCTCACGTGGCTGACCGGGTTTGTTTGGCTGCGCCGCGTCGTAGAACACCACGTTGACCTTGCTGTCACCTGCCGCCTTTTTTAGGTATGCGACGAAGAATATCTTCCAGTTTTCCAGCTCGGGCTTTTTGCTAAGCACCTTGCGGGCCTCGGTCTTGAGGTCTTCTTGGAAGCTGTGCAGCGCCGGGTTCAGTCGCCGCTCGGTGACGACGATGCTCCCGGCGGGTGGACCGGCCAGTGCAGGCGCGACTCCGAGCAGCAGAGCACAGGCACACAGGATCGAACAGAGGTTTTTGGCGAGCGAAGAGCGAGACATCACGGATTCCTTTCGTGAGGAGGCGGCACAAAACCCGTCGGCGAGGCAGAAAGCTGCTCGACCAGTCGCAAGATCACGAGCTTTAGATCATCCCAAACTTGGGCTTTCGCCGACGGGGTACGAAGAAGGTAGGCCGGGTGATAGGTTGGCATGACCGGTACGCCCTGCCAGTCGCCAAACTGACCGCGCAGGCGACCGAGCGGCGCGCTGTTGGCCAGCAAGAACTGCGTCGGAGTTCTCCCGAGGGCGACGATGACACGCGGGCTGAGCGCAGTCAGTTGGGCGCGAATGAAACCGCCACAAGCTGCGATCTCATCTGCTTCGGGGACACGGTTGCCGGGTGGTCGACACTTGACGACGTTGGCGATGTAAACCCTTTCGCGAGATAGCTGCTCCGCAAGCTCAGGGAAGCCCAGTTTGAGCGCGTGCTCTCCCATCGCTTTGATCATCTTCGAGAGCAGCTCTCCCGCAGCACCGACAAATGGGAGGCCGGTTCGGTCTTCATCAGCACCGGGCCCCTCCCCAACGAATGCCAGCCAGGGGGTCGGGTTGCCATCGCCAAAGACGATTTGATTGCGGCCGTGGCAGAGGTTACAGCGACGACAATCACCGATAAACTCACGGATGACCCGCAGACCATCGGCTCCACTCGGCACGGCTTGAAGCTCGGGATAGACCACTTCGCTGCTTGGGCGAGAAGATAGGGCTGGCGCATCACTTGCAGCCTTGCGGACCGGTGCTTTCGGGGCTGCTGATGGAGATCGGGTTGCTAACCGAGACGAACTCTCGACGGCCGCTCGAGCAATCGCAGCGGCATCATCGCTGTCGCGAGGTCCAGAATCGTACGCTGGCTCGCGTGGTGGAGCGGTCAGTGAGGCACGGGGATCGCGGGCGGCTGCGTGTGCCGGGACTGCGGCGGGATCCAGCTTACCGACACCGACCGGCGGTGATGGGGCACTCGGCCTTGGCCGGGCTGGACGAGGGATTGGAGCTGGTGCGGCATCGATTCCGCCTTGTTTCAACCAGGTGAGGCGGGCCCGTAGACCTGTCACCACACTGTGCAGCTCATCGACGATCGCCTGCTCGTCACCAGGCGACACCATGACGTCAAGTCTGTGGCCGCCGGACGGCCCGTCGGTGGAGCTGGCTGTGGGCGAAGGTGGGTGCGCCATGGACTGAGATACTAATGCAAATTCGCAGCTTGCGACGTATCTTGGGACTATTGGGGACTACTGCCCACAGCTAGCGGGCCCCGCTTTGGAGGATGGAATGGCGATTACCCGAGTGAAAGACATCATGACCGAAGTCGTTGAGGCGCTTCGCGTCGGAGACAGCCTCGACCTAGCCGACCGCATCATGCGCGTCGGTCGCATTCGTCACCTGCCAGTCGTCGACGGGGAAGAGCGGCTGGTTGGCCTGGTTACCCACCGAACCTTGCTCGCCGCCTGGGTCAGCCATGGCAATCCCGGCAGCGAGCGCCTCACCGACGTCGCCCGCGAGATTCCGATCGAGATGGTGATGGTCAAGGACGTCCTTACCATCACCAGTGACGCGCCTGCGGCCGAGGCCGCTCGTATTCTGGAAAAGCACAAGTACGGCTGCTTGCCAGTCATCGATGGTGGCAAGCTCGTCGGCATCATCACCGAAGCGGACTTTCTACGTTTCGCCCGCGTTCACCTCGAACTTGAGCAGCCCGCGTCCTAATTCCCCGATCGGCGACTTAGCCAAGCTGCCGGGCCAGCACGAAGAACTGCGGCAGCGACTTACCATGGCGGGTCGCATGTCCGATCACCACATCCCGAGATACCCGACGGCAGAAGTCGTGCAAGTCCTTGTAGACGAAGTTCGATAGGCCGCTGTTGTTTGGTACGACCTTGGGCCAGTCTGCGGGGACGTCGCTTTGGCTCGGCACTTTGGTGTAGTCGAATAGCAGTTCGTTGCCGGACTCGGTGATCGCGAAATAGCCGGGGCCGGTGACAAAGCTCATCGACTGGAAGTTGAAGCCGAAGACCTGGCCCGTTGCGGTTCTCACCAATCGTTTCTCGAAGGTGCGGAACATCGGCAGGTTGTTCAGGCCCGCGCAGATGATCGTTTTGCCCACCGGAATCGACTGCGGCACAAAGTCCGCGAGCGTGAGCGGCGGCGCACTCTGGCAGCGGTCATAGAGCGCCCCGAGATCCTTGCGCGACAGCGAGCGAACCTCGCGCACCCTGGCCGCGTCGTCCAGGCCATCGAGGAAAGCCGCGAGCGCCGTCGGATCAGCGCCCGCACCAATTAGCAGACCGAGATCCTGGTGTCCTGCGGGAGTTTGGCTATTCATCACAAGTTCCTCTCGAAAGTTCTCGGCTTACTCGACGGTGACCGACTTGGCCAGGTTGCGTGGCTGGTCGACGTCGGTGCCCTTAAAGTCGGCCACGTAATAGGCAAATAGCTGGAGCGGCACGACGGTGACAATGGGAGCCAGCAGCGGATGCACGGCTGGAACCTCGATGACATGATCGGCCAGCGTGTGCAGCGAGCGATCTCCTTCGGTGGTAATCGCGATCACGCGACCGCCGCGAGCCTTCACCTCGGACAGGTTTGACAGCACTTTTTCGTAGCCACCATCGTGTGGGGCCAGCACCAGCACCGGCAATCCCTCGTCGATGAGTGCGATCGGTCCGTGCTTCATCTCTCCTGCCGCAAACCCCTCGGCGTGGATGTACGAAATCTCTTTGAGCTTGAGCGCGCCTTCGAGGGCAATCGGAAACTGTGGCCCTCGTCCCAGGTACAGCATGTCGCGACAGTGACCGTAGGTGCGCGCCAACTGGTGGAGCTGCTCAGCGGTCTGTAGTACCTGCGAGAGTTTGGCGGGTAGCGACGTCAGTTCCTGGACAAACGACTGCGCCGCTTCCTCGGATAAGTGGCCGCTGCGTCGTCCCAGATGGAGAGCCAAAAGCGCCAGAGCGATGAGCTGCGTGGTAAACGCCTTCGTCGAAGCGACCCCGATCTCTGGGCCCGCGTGGGTATACAGCGAGTGGTCGGATGCCCGGGGAATGGACGAGTCGAGCACGTTTGTGATCGAGAAGATATGCGCCCCTTTTTGGCGGGCTTCGCGAATCGCTGCCAAGGTGTCCGCTGTCTCTCCCGATTGCGACACCGCGACCACCAGATCGCCCGACTGGATGATCGGATCGCGATAGCGGAACTCCGAGGCCAGATCGACCTCGACCGGAATGCGCGCCAGCGACTCAATCAGATACTTGCCGACCAGCGAAGCGTGAAACGAGGTTCCACAAGCGAGGATAAACAGTCGTCGCACCTTGGCCGGATCGATGTCATGACCATCGAGCAGCGCATCGGGCGGCGAGTGCTGGAGCCGACCCCGCAGCGTATCGGTGACGGCCCGAGGCTGCTCGTGGATTTCCTTTAGCATAAAGTGCTTGTAGCCATCTTTTTCGGCGGCCAACAGCGACCAGGTGATCTTGCGCTCGGGCCGGATCCGCTCTTGGCCATCCAGCCCGATGATGCGGACTCGACTGCGGGTTAGCTGAGCCAGATCGCCTTCTTCTAGGAAAATCACCCGGCGGGTGTGCGGCAGGAGCGCGGGCACATCGGACGCGATCAGGTTTTCCCCATCCCCGAGTCCCAGCACCAGCGGCGAAGCGCTCTTGGCGCAGACCAGCTCATCGGGCGTCTCGGTGCATAGCACCACCACCGCGTACGCACCTTCGAGCAGGCGCAGTGCTCGCTGGGTCGCCAACATCAACCGATCCGGTCCGGCGGGAACGCGCTGCAGCTCCTCCCAGATGAGATGGGCGATGATCTCGGTGTCGGTTTCCGAGGAAAACGTATGGCCACGTTCGGTCAGCGACCGTTTGAGCGCCAGATAGTTTTCGATGATGCCGTTGTGAACGACCGCCACCGAGCGGAAGCGATGAGGATGGGCGTTTTCGTCCGAAGGTCGACCATGGGTGGCCCACCGCGTGTGACCAATGCCGACGTGACCCCGGGGTGTTCCGAGGGCGAGCTGGCTCTCCAGTTCGCTTAGCTTGCCGCGACAGCGTACGATTTGTAGCTCGCGTTCGGTCCCGCTTGTTGTCGCAACAGGCTCGCCGATGACCGCAACGCCTGCCGAGTCATAGCCGCGATACTCCAGGCGCCGCAACCCCTCGACCAGCAGCGTGGTGACTTGCTTTGGTCCGATGTATCCGATGATTCCGCACATAGGTGTTATTTATCCCATAAGTCTAGGCCGCTCGCACTCCGAGCCCTGCAAAACTCGTTCACTTGGAGTCGACCAACGTGTTGCGGCTGGGCGGCTTCGGCGGCGCGGTCTGGGCGATTTTGCTCGCTCTGCGTTGCCGGCGCAAATGCGCTTTTGATACCCTATGGGATTATGAGCATACAGGTCCTTTATCAGTCCCTTCCCATCGCTAAGGAGCCGCGCTTTCGCTTGCAGGACGGCGGCTTGTTCATCGAGCTAGAGAGTCCGATGCCGGTCGCTACTGCACTGTCGGTCACTGCCGGTGAGCACACCCTCCAGGGTAAAGTGCGTCGTGTCCGCGAAGGTGCCGGTGCTGGCATGTTGGTGGTGCCGACGGAAAAGGCCAAGCTGCCGCGTTGGCTACTCGGACTGGGGGCCGAGATTGGGGCTGGCGTCGAGTTCGAGCCCGAGCCAGCGCCGCCGCCGCCGGTGGTGGAAGTGAAGCCCGAGCCAGTGGTGGAGGCCAAGCCTGCGGAAGCTGCTGCGGATCCCGCTCCCTCGAAGCAAACGCCGGCGGAGGCGACTGCGGGCGAGGAAGACGACGAAGAGGGCAAAGCCAAAGCGGGCGACAAGAAGCCAGCCGGCAAGGCCGCCGCCAAGAAAAAGAAGGCCCGCCGCTAAATCCCCGTCTCTCGCGTTTCTGTGTCGCGAAAACTTTGCTAGCGTGCGCCGGTCGCTTTGCGACTTGAGACACTCACAGGGAGTTCTTCCATGCGCTTTAGCAAAGAGCATCGCATCGAGATTTCGGCGAGCCGGTTGATCGAGCTCACCTTTGACCCCGCATTCATGAAGCGCCTCAACATCGAGGCGATGAAGGTCCAACAGTACGATCCGCTGGATCGCAATGTCGCGGGCGCAGTGTGGACGATGAAGAATCGGATCACGCCGCAGGACAACATGCCGGGTTTTATCAAGAAGCTGGTCGGTGGCGGCTTCAACTACGAAGAGTCGGTGACGCACACCAAGGGCTCGGATTCGGTGGCGGCGGTGATGGTGCCGTCGGTGATGCGCGACAAGCTGCGGATGGCGTACACGATGCGGGTGATTCCAGCGGGAGAGAATGCCTGTCGCCGGATCATGGATTGGGAGGTCGAGGTCAAGATCTTCGGAATCGGCGGCCAGATCGAAAAGTTCGCGGCCTCGGAGATCGAGCGCAGCCTGGAGTCTTCGGCCAGCTTTTTGAGCAAGCAGGGCCAGCCGGTCGCCGTCTAACGGTTAATATTTCAGGCGGTCTAGCTCACCGGCGATGAAGTCGGGGGCTAGGTGACTGTAGATGAGTGTCATCGCGATGTCGGCGTGGCCGAGGAGCTTTTGCAAGGTCAGGATGTTGCCGCCCTGCATGACAAACTGTGACGCGAAGGTGTGGCGGAGTGCGTGCCAGCCTCGCATAAGGGCAGGGCAGTCGGCAGCGCGTAGGAGCTGCGGGAGTCCATGGGTGGCGCGGCGGCTCGACATGCCCCAGATGCCCCGGTTGCGGACCGGACAGACCAGCCGCTCGGCGGTTTTGGGACAGCGCGTCTGCCAGTCCGTGAGCAGTGGAACCAGCGACTGCGGAAGTGGTAGGTGACGCGGCTTTCCTGACTTCGGTGCGAGCCGATAGCTGCGCGCCACCGTGATCCGTCCGTGAGGCAGGTCCAGATCCTGCCAGCGCAGACCAAAGATTTCGCCGCGCCGCAGTCCGAGTCGGAGCGCCAGAGCAATCGCTACCGCACGGCAGAAGGTCGTTGGCTCATCTGTGCTGCGTGCCTTTCGTTCGGACTCGCAGAGCAGTCGCCGCGCTTCCTCTTGGGACAGATATTCGAGAGAGGTCTCGCGACGGGGAAGCTCGACCCCTTGCGTCGGATTGCTCGGGAGGAGTCCTTGCCGCACCGCCCACGACAGACAGGTTCCAAGCGGTCGCAGCGCAGCGCGCACGGTGTTTGGCCGGTAGCGCTGGGCCAGCAGATCACGGACACGCTCAATGTGAAGCCGTGACAGCGAGCCGATCGGGAGAGCCCCTAGGTGCGGCAAGCTCCGCCGTAGTGCGGTCTGGGCCGTTGCCCGATAGCGCTGCAAGTCCTTCACCTTGGGACTCCCAAACTCGGTAAGCCAGCGCTCGCACAGCTCGGAGACGGTCAGTGCTGGCTGGGTCTCCGGTTCGATGAGTCCGGTTTTCCCACGTGCCACCCGCGCTTCGATCTCCAGCAGCATTCGCTTGGCCAGCGCGTACGACGGCTGATGACTGGCTCTTTGTTTGCGCTTGCCATCGAGATCGACCCAGCGGATGTACCAGCCCAGTACCCTGCCGTTCTTCTTCTTGCGGATGATGTCGCCCATCACCACTTGCCCCCGCAGTCATCGTATCACGGCCCGTGCCCCGTCCATGCACCACCTGTGGCATGTAGGTGCTCCTCGATGTTCTCTTCGCGACCGGGAAGCATGTCCAGGAGTCCTGTGGGAAGTGTCTGAACTCACTGCGCTTTTCGCGAACGGCGCACGGATGTACGACATCGGCGAACACCTGGGCGAAAAGTTCCTGACCATGGAACTGATCGATGGGTCGCCGCTGTCTCAGATCCTGGGCGTCGAGCAAGGTAGCCCCCACGCGCTACCAGTGAACCGAGCCCTCCCGATCGTGATCGAGATCTGTGCAGGACTCCACGCCGCACACGAGATCGGAATCATTCATCGGGAAATCATGCTCCGAGCGGATCCATCGCAGCATCGTTCCCCACCGTCGCAAGATCGAGGAAAGAGCGCCGCGTCGCTAGGTTGTCTTTGGGGATGGCGTTTGTGGGGACGGCTCGTTGCTCGTGGCGCGCTTGGCGTGGACCCAGCGCTGCAGGATCGCACTCAAGGTCTTTAAGTCGACGGGCTTGTGCATGACGTCGTCCATGCCGCAAGACAGCACATCGAGGATGACCTCATCCATCGACTCGCCGGTCAGCGCGATGATCGGTACGTGTTCAAAGCGGCCGTCGGAGCGAATCTGCAACACGGCGGCTTTGCCATCCATCTCAGGCATCTGTAAGTCCATCAGGACCACAACGTAGTAGTCGGGAGGATGGCTGATCATCTGCTGGATGGCGTCGTGGCCGGTGCTGGCAACATCGCACTCGTAGCCAATGCGGCGCAGCATCTTCTGGGTGATGATCTGATTTAGCTGGTTGTCCTCGGCAAGAAGGACGCGGTAACGTGCGCCATCGGCACCCGGATCGGGGGATGAACCGGCTTGTGGTTGGGGGAGCTCGCTTCGGGGAGGTTCTGGCATGAGTGGGCTCGGAGGGGTTGTGCCGTGGTGGGTTGCGTTCAGCTCGTCACTGACCTGCATTGTAACGCGCAAGTGGAACGTGCTACCGACGCCTTTTTTGCTTTGGCAGGACAGCTCTCCACCGAGAAGCTGGGCGAGCTGGTGGCTGATCGCAAGTCCCAGGCCGGTTCCGCCAAAGCGTGCCGAGATGGTCATATCGGCCTGGGAAAACGGCTGAAACAGCGACGCTTGCTCGGCCTCATCGAGTCCGATGCCGGAGTCTTCGACCAGGAATTCGATCACTGCCTCGGCGGGCGACCGCTTGGGACACTCGACGCGGAGCTCGACCCGACCCTGATCGGTGAACTTGATCGCGTTGCCGACCAGGTTGACCAAGATCTGTTTCAGCCGAAGACCATCGGCGTACAGCTTGTGAGGCACTTCGGGAGCGACGAACAGCGAAAACGTGAGCCCTTTGTCGGCTGCGCTCACTGAGAAGAGCTCGGCGATGGAGGTGAGCAGCGAGCCAAGGTCGAACGCTACGGGGACGAGTTGCAACCGTCCGGCCTCGAGCTTAGAAAAATCGAGCGTGTGATTGAGCAGCTCCAGCACATGCCGGGTGGCCCCGTCGAGCTTGCGCAGTAGGTCATGCTGCTGCGGCTCCAGCTTGCTGTCGGCAAGGAGCCGCGAGATGCCCATCACGGACGACAGCGGGGTGCGTATCTCGTGGCTGAGGGTGGCGACAAAGCGACTCTTGGCCTGACTGGCGGCTAACGCTGCCTCACGAGAGAGTAATACCTCCTCGGCGGCGCGCTTCTGCTCGGTGATATCGCGCAGCAGGAGCAAGTGTCCCGACTGCATCGCATCGGCGACCGGCTGGATATCGATCTGAACCCAGCGAACCGTACTTTGGTCAGGATGCCGCTCTTCGAGTCGAGCCACTCGCTTGAGTTTGAGTGCTGCCACCACCGAGGGCCAGCAACCAATCCGTGAGGCAATCGCTTGACCGAGCAGCGCGGCCCGTGTCGTGCCAAACAGATCGGCTGCCGCCGCGTTGCTGTCGATGATCAGGTGGAATTCGTCGAGCACCAGCACGCCGACTTGGATGTGCTCGAAGACCAACTCGCGCGCCATCGGGACCAGACGCAGCGCTTGGTACCGGAGCAGCGCCCACAAAATGCAGCTGATGCCGATTGCGGAAGTCACTGGGGCAAAGTCCCGATAGCCGGCGATCCGGATATCAAACAGCGCCGTGAACACCGACACCGTGGGGATCGCCAGACCAATCAGGATGACTCCGGCTTGTCGACGAAACACACCGTGCTGCGTAAACCCATAGACGGCCATGGTCCCGATCGACAGCCCGACCAGTCCCACCATGTACGGCATCATCAGCCAGGCAGCCTGGCCAAACTCGTAGTGCAGCGCCGGGGTGGGCCAGCCGGGGATGATGCGGTGGCCGGTGGCGACGTAGTGATGCCATGGGTTGGTGAATGCCAGCACCGCCATCGCGATGGGCACAATCGAAAGCTGAAAGACCAGCCACGCTGGCAGCGGCTTTAGGCGGGTGTAATCACGGACAAACAGTGCGAGCAGCAGCAGGGAGCTTAGGCTGGGCAGCCACTGAAAGTTGTCCCAGAAAATCTTGGCGGAGAGGCTTTGGGCTAGTAACTCACCGATGTATCCGGCGAGGTAAATCGACTGGCTGGCGAGCGCACCGGCCAGAAATCGTGCACCCGGAAACTGCCGTCGCCGCCACGTCAAGACCAGACATGCTAGCGTGACCAACAGTGAGGCTTCGTATGGCGCTAGCCGGAGTAGGGGCATCAACAGAAGCGGCCTGGGGGCACAGCGTCATCGTACCAACTCTGTTCCTGCTGCCAAACGGCCCAATTGGCTGTCGACGCAACCGCTAGGACGGGAGGTCGGCGCGGGTCTCGATCTCGGTGCTGATGCGGGCGATGATGTCGGACAGGGGCAGTGCCTTCAGGTCGACGCCGGAGCGCAACCGCACTGCTGCCGCACCCTGTTCTTGCTCGCGATCGCCAACGACCAGCATGTAGGGAATTTTCTGGAGCTGGGCGTTGCGGATCTTCTTTTGCATCGACTCGCGCGAGTCATCCAGCTCGGCCCGAATGCCGCTGCCCAGGCCGTTGCGAAGCTGCACCGCCCCGAGCTTTTCGACGATCGACTGCGCGTAGGCGTTGTGACGATCGGCGATCGGCACCACCACCGCTTGTAGCGGCGCGAGCCAGGTCGGGAACGCACCTGCGTAGTGTTCGATCAGCACCGACATAAACCGTTCGACCGAACCGAGGACCGCACGGTGCAGCATCACCGGACGCTTCGGCTGCCCGTCTTCGGCGATGTACTTGAGGTCGAACCGCTCGGGCAGGTTGAAGTCGAGCTGAATCGTCGCAAGCTGCCACGCCCGATCGAGCGCATCCTTGGCGGTAAAGTCGATCTTTGGACCATAGAACGCCGCTTCGCCCGCTTCTTCGATCCAGGTCACGCCACGGGTGCGCAGCACCGACCGGAGCTGCTCTTGCGCGCTTTCCCACATCTCTTTGGTGCCCAGGTACTTCTGCGGTTTTTCGGCGTCCCACAGCGACAAGCGAATCGAGAGCTGCATTCCAAACGGACGATAGAATGCGTCGATGATTTGGTAGATGCGCAGCGCTTCGTCCTGCACTTGTTCGGGCGTGCAAAAGACGTGGGCGTCGTCCTGGGTAATCATGCGGACCCGTGACAGACCTTGCAGCGCCCCAGGCAGCTCGTCGCGATAGACGCTGGTTACCTCGGACAGCCGGATCGGCAGATCCCGATAGGAGCGCTGACGGCACGCGAAGATTTGGGTGTGATGCGGGCAGTTCATCGGCTTGATGCAGAACTCTTCGCCGCTCTTGCCTCGGACGTGGAACAGGTCTTCGTGGAACTTGTCCCAGTGACCAGAGGTCTTGTAGAGGTCGTTCTTGGTGATGTGCGGAATCTGGACCCGCTTGTAACCAAGTGGCTCTTGCAGCCCCTGCACAAAATCTTCGAGAAGCCGCCGCAGCAAGGTACCGCGAGGCGTAAACAGCGGCAGTCCTGGCCCAACCAGATCCGAGAACGTGAACAGATCCAGCTCTTGCCCGAGCCGCCGATGATCGCGACGCTTGGCCTCTTCGAGCATCTGGATGTGACGATCCAGCTCCTCTGCCGTCGGGAACGCGAGGCCATAGATGCGCTGGAGCTGCGGGTTCCTCTCATCACCGCGCCAGTAGGCACCGGCGACGTTGGTGAGCTTGAACGCTCCGATTTCGGTCGTGATGGAGACGTGCGGGCCTCGGCACAGATCGACAAAGTCACCGGTCTTGTAAAACGACACGGTTGCAGCACCGGCGCTATCGACCACGCTGTCATCGCCGGTCTCTTTGGCAACAGCCGTCGAGCCCTTGTCGCGCAGCAGGGTCAGTAGCTCGACTTTGTAGCGCTGGCCGCGCCGCTCCATTTCGGCGATGGCGTCGGCAATCGGCAGCTCGACGCGCTCAAACGGGAGCTTCTTTTTGCGCAGCTCACGCATCTTTTGCTCGATGCGCTCTAGCTCTTTGGGACCGATCGCGACCGGCACTTCAATGTCGTAATAGAAACCAAACTTGACCGCAGGACCGACGCCGAAGCGCGCCTCGGGCCAAATCGCGGATACCGCTGCCGCCAGAAGGTGAGCCGTCGAGTGACGCATTCGCTCGAGATCGGATTCGCTCATGGACTCGTTCATGGCCATTAAGTACCGCGACCCGACCGCGCTGACAATGTGTACAGTCGCGAGCCACAGAGCCTACGCGCCATGAACCCGCTGCCGATTTCGCTATCCGATGTGCAAGCCGCCGAGCGTCGCTTGGTCGGTCACGTGCACCACACCCCGCTTTTGTCGTGTCAAACGCTGTCTGCGCTTGCGGGCTGCGAGCTGCGGCTCAAGGGCGAGCATTTGCAGCGCTCGGGGTCGTTCAAGCTGCGCGGCGCGCTCAATCGTTTGCTTCAGCTTACGGAAGCTGAAAAACGGCATGGGGTAGTGGCCTTTTCGTCTGGGAATCACGCGCAAGGGGTGGCACTGGCAGCGCGAATTGTCGGGACTCCGGCGGTGATCGTGATGCCGGAAGATGCGCCGCAGGTGAAGCTCGATGCGACCCGAGGCTACGGTGCCGAAGTGGTTCTGTATCACCGCCAGAGCGAAGACCGCGAAGCAATTTGTCGACGCATTGCGGACGAGCGGAGCGCAGTGATCGTGCCGCCGTTCAATGATCCCCACATCATGGCCGGGCAGGGGACCGTCGGGCTCGAAATCTTGCGTGACTGGCCGGAGGTCGAGGTGGTGGTGATTCCCATCGGGGGTGGCGGTCTGATTGGCGGCATTGCTACAGCCATCAAGTCACTGCGTCCCGATGTGCGGGTGATTGGCGTCGAGCCCGAGGCCGCCGATGATGCATATCGCTCTCGGCAAGCCGGTCAGATTGTGCGGATCGCGCAGCCACGGACGATTGCCGATGGGGTTGCGACGCAGTCTGTAGGGACACTTACCTTTCCGGTGATGCAGGCGCTGGTCGATGACATCGTGACGGTCAGCGAGTCGGCGATCGCGCAAGCGCTGCTGCTGATCATGTCGCGAGCCAAGCAGGTGGTCGAGCCGACGGCTGCGTTGGCGCTGGCGGCGCTTTTGTCGGGACGGCTCAAGCTGCCGGGACGCAACGTGGTCGGGCTTCTGTGTGGCGGCAACCTGGACCTTCAAACACTGCCTAGACTTGCCGAAATCGCAGCTATTCAGTAATTAAAACTACAAATTTTGCGGTTTACAATACGACATGCTCGAAGCCCTTGGACCTGGCCCGCTGTCGCCGGTCACGCTCCGCTTTCGTGCGTTGGTTTCGGCGATGCTGTCGCCAGCGCTGCCAGTTCGTCTCGACAATCAGACTGAGACGGAAGTTCAGCTTCGCATCGAACGGCCCGATAAGCCGCCCGAGTACATCGTCATCCTCGACGCGGTGAGGGAAGATGAGCGCTCGCTTCAGTTGCGCTTGGCTCGTCTGACCTCCGAGAGCGTGGCTGATCAGCATGTGGTGATTTTGTCGAATCAGGGCTGGCTGCCCGACGTGCTGACCAAGGCTTCGACGACCTACGGCTCGCGGCTGAAGCTGTATCAGGTCGATGCTGATGGCAAGGTTGTGCTCGGGAGTCCGTCGGGACCGTTGGCCGCCGCGATCAAGGCCCAGCGCGAGGTGTCACCGTCGCAAGAGACGGCGGAAGAGTTTGCAGCCCGATTGACCCGCGCTGAAGCCGACAAGGCGAGCGAGGTCGAGCGCTTCGAGGACAGGCTGGCGGCGCAAAAGCCGGTGGCGACGTTTGTGTTGGCGGCGGTGCTGGCGGCGCTGTACGGGCTGTTTCGGCTATGGGCACCGACGGATGGCACGCTGTGGACGCAGCTTCAGATGGGAATCTGTGTACCGCGCTTCGTCACCGATGGTGAGCTGTGGCGGTTGATGGTGGGCGCACTGCTTCACGATCAACTGGTTGTCGTCGGGTTGAACGTCGCGGTGCTCTTATCGCTCGGTTATCAGACGGAGCGAATGCTGGGGACCGGACGCTTTGCGGCGCTGATTGTGGCGAGCATTCTGTGTGGTTCGCTGGTGGCGGTGCTGCCAACGCCCCTGCTGCTGATTCCGCGCAAGTTCGGTTTTTCACCGGCGCTGTTTGGGATTTGCGGCGCACTGGTCGGGCTGGCGCTGCGCACAGGTGGGCTTCCTCCCGATATGGTGGCGCGGGTCCGGAAGGTGGCGCTGGCCGGGTTGATCCCATCGGTGATCGTTGCGGTGCTTAGTGGGGAGCGGGCGACGCTCGGTGGTGGATTTGCAATCGGCCTCTTGCTGGTGGTGAGCGGACTGTTGCCACCTTTGCGGCTGTCCGATCCCGACCCGCCGAGTGTGACGACCAAGCTGACCCAGCAGTCGATGACGGCCCTGTCGGCGTTGATCCTCGGGGGGAGCGTGGCGGTGGCGTTTGTCATCGGGAAGCCGTGGTCACAAGAACCGAGTGCCCGGGAACGATGGAGCAAGACCATGCTCAGTCAGGCGCTCAGCAAAGATCGTGGGTCCACCGCTGGGACGACATCGGGCGACTCCGGCCAGGCCACGCCGGAAGCGGATCTGTCGCCGACCCAGCACTCGCTGCCCGGTATCGGAGTGGGTTTGGTTCTGCCGAAGCTGCTCGGAGATCCACAGCCACAAGGGGAGGGCGCACAGCAGACGATTCGCTTTGGCGACCTGACCGGCAAGCTCCAGCAGCTTGATGTGGCGGTGCGTCGTCACGAAGCGCCGTTTAAGAAGCAGGCGCAGGTGCTGGTTGCGTTTGATCAGGCGGTGGCACTGGTGCGGGCCGACAAGCAGCGTGAGATCACCGCCGGGCGGCTGACGATGATTGGCGAGCCACGCAACTTCACGGTCGCCGAGATGCCCGCCGTCGAGATGAGCTTTTCCGGGGGCGAAGGTCAAAAAGCCAGGACCGCGGTGCTGGTGAACAAACAAGTGCTGGTGGTGCTGTCGTATCTGTATTCGGATCTATTGCCGCCGAACTTGCAGCTCGATTTGGGCAAGGTGCTTGGATCGGTGAAGGACGAGTTTGCTGATTCTCCCGTCGAGCAAGCCAAGGGAAAAAAGAAAAAGAAGGGCAAAAAGCGGCGTTAGCTCGGACTGCTGCGGTGAATGGTGCAGTCGTGGTAAGCCGAGCGGGTGAAACACGGACCACTGGCGAAGGTTGGTCGGCTGGGTCTGTCGGCGTTGCTGACGGTGTCTTGTGCGAAGGGCGGTGATTTGCCCAACGAGGAGACGCCGGACCTTTCTCGGCCAGCGCTGCCATCCTGGCTGTCATCGGCTCGGGCGCTGGTGAGTGGGCGCGATGTCGCGACGGCTCGGTGATTTACGACGTCGCCGCCGATTCGCCACTAGAAACCGAGCTGGAGTTTTTGCCGTCAGGTCAGATGCTGGCGCTGGTGCGGATGGACGGCTCAGACGACGAGCTACTCGGCAACAGTGGTCGGTTGCGCACCAAGGTCTGCTGGTCGGCGGCTCCGTATACGAAGTTCGACTGCGGGAGCGAGTTTTCGGGCCAGCGGCTCGACAGACCGATCTCGTGTTCGGCGCAAGGTCGTCTGTTTGTGATCGCTCGATGACACCTTCAGCCAACGTACAAAAAGCGGACCTCGCTGTTCGAGCTGACCGGTCCGCTCGACGGTGGACCGCTGAACTGGAAGCTGTGGGGTGATCTACCGAGCGCGGGCGATACGGCGTATGCGGGAGCGGTTGCACTGTCCGGCACGCGCTGGCTGGTGAGCGATTACTCGGGCGAGGTCAGCGAGGATCTGGGCTGGCTGCCGGGGATGCTGGGCCAATCGTATATCTGGCTTGGTGAGCTCGACCGCGATGGGATGGGCTTCCATGCCATCGGTGAGGTGCAAATCCACTTGACGCTTTTTAGAAGAATATGATTATCAATTTCATAAAAGGAGCGGAGCAACTTGTTACGAGTCTTTGCAGTGGGCCTTGCGTGGCTGGGTCTTTTGGGTTGTAGCCCCGATAACCGTGTCGCCAGAGATGCAGCGACGACAGTGCTGGCCACAACGATTCGCGACTATGGCGTGCAGCGAGCCGATGCGCTGGCCACTGCCTGCGTCGATGTGGAGTGGGCGCTGCCACTCATTGGCGCGCAAGACGTGGCGCTCGCTCAGAAGGCGTGGATCCGAGCTCGGCTCGAGTACGACCACGCTGCTGCGTTGTTCAAACTCGCCGCCCCCGAAATCGATGCCCTGATTGATGGTGAGCTGGATAGTCCACTGACGCGTAGCGGGCTGCGTAAGCTGGAACAGCCGTTGTTTGGGAAGCCGACCGCTGATGCGTTGACGCTCAACTGGGGGGCACGGGCGCTGGCGGAGGCCTCAGTGCGGTTGCCACCGGCGATGGCGGATAGCGCTCGCACGCTCGATGTGGGGGTGTTCTTGAGCACGCTGTCTGGCCTTGCTGTGGTGGCGGGGGCCAAGCTCGATGGTTCCGACAGTCCGTTTGCCCAGCAGTCGATTCCATCGGTCCGCTCAGGCATTGAAGGGATCGCTGCGATGTACGAGCCGCTGTCGGGTCTGACGCGTGCGACCGACGGCGCGCTGGATGATCAGATTCATCAGCTCTTGTCCGATCTGCTCAGTCAGCTTCAAGGTGTGTCCGCGACGGAGCAGGTCCGCGACAAAGCGCTGTTTTTGCGTCGCACTGCAGAGCTTGGGCAAGTGCTGCTCAAGGTCGGTCCTGCTCTGGGGCAAAGCGTCAGCGCCATCGTTGACGTCACCTAACGGGAAAGGGAGAAGGCCGTGAGTTCTATGTCCACGATTTGTAAGGTGACGGCACCGCACTTGGGGGCTGTGCTGGGTTTGGTTGGTATCCTCGGCTCAGCGACAGCCTTTGCGCAGACGGCGGTGCCAACGAGTACGCCGCCGACCCCTTCTTCGCCGACCAGTGCCATCGATTTGCAAGGCTCGGTGCGCTCGCTGCCTAGCGGGGGGGAGCCAACGGTGGCTGCTCCTGCGACGGCTGCTCCGGCCACAACACCAGTCGTACCGGCGGTACCGGCGGGTCCGGCGATTCAGCTTGCTCCCGAGGACGACGATGTCCCGATGCAGTCGCAGATGGTGCTCGGTGATTCACCAAAGAGTGCGGCACGCAAAGGCGGAGCGATCAGCTTGCCGCGACAGTCACAGATCGATGTGGCGCTGGATGCTCGGACGAACAAGCTGCGCGGTGCGGCGGTCGGTGGTTACGGAGAGGCGATCCTGAATGCGCCCATCGGGGGAAACTTACCAACGGTCGTGGACTTGCGCCGGACGGTACTTTTCTTCGGCTACAACTTCACGGACAACATCCGTTTCTTTTCCGAGGTCGAGTACGAACACGCGCTTACCACCACCGGTTCAAACGGCGAAGTTGGCGTCGAACAAGCCATCCTCGACTTCATGTTCCGGCGGTGGTTGAACTTCCGCGTCGGAATGGGCGTGCTTCCCATCGGGCTCATCAACATTTATCACGAGCCGTCGACGTTCAATGGTGCCGAGCGTCCCGATGCCGACCTGCTGATCGTGCCGAGTACCTGGCAACAGATGTTGGCCGGTCTGTACGGTGCCGCTGGGCCGCTGCGTTATCAGCTCTACGTGACTCCGGGACTGCGGGCGGAGGGATTTACAGCGGATGCCGGAATTCGCGGCGGTCGTCAAGAAAGCGAGATTCGAGCGCGGGACTGGGGGCTGGTCGGTCGTCTCGATTACGCACCGTTTTTGGGTGGCAACATCGGTCTGTCGGGATACTGGGGACGGGCGGGGCAGGGCGATCCGAACTTGGGAGATGTCTCGGTCACGATTGCCGCGCTCGATACCAAGCTGTCGCGATGGGGAATGACCCTGCGCGGGCAGCTTTCCTATGTCTTTATCAGTGACGTCGAGCTGCTCAATCGGGTGCTGATCTTGGCGCGGCCAGGGACGGGTCCGGTGTCACGGCAGCTCATCGGTGGTTATGTCGAGCTGTCCTACGATCTGCTGCGACTCCTTCCGCACAATCAGGGGTTCCAACTGATTGCATTCGGTCGCTACGAACGGACCGATACCCAGCTTGATGTGGTCGACTCTGGACTTGGACTTGTGCGCAAGCCTGGACTCGATCGCACCGTCTACACCGCCGGACTTACGTTCCGTCCGATCTTGGAGGTCGCGCTCAAGTTCGACTACCAACATCGCTTCACGGAAGTGAGCGGTAGCAATGGAAACCAAATCAACGTCGCGGTCGCCTATCAGTTTTAGTGAAAGCGGAGAATGTCATGCTCAGCAAACCAGCCATTCCCTTTGCATTCCTAGTCGGATTGGGAGGACTCCTGTTCGGATGTGGAACACCCGCGCAGCCACCGCAAGGACTGTCTCTGGTACGCATTCCCGAAGAAGTCTTTGCCGATCCTACGAACAATCAAACCAGTCCCGAGCGAGTCGAGTTAGGTAGACTCCTGTTCTTTGATCCGGTGCTTTCTGAAAACGGCAAGATCGCCTGTGCAAGCTGTCATCATCCCGAAAAGGGAATGAGTGATGGTTTGCCGGTGAGTGCGGCGCTGGCAGATCCCAAGGGAGGCAATCTGACGCGATCTTCACCGACGATTTACGATGCGCGTTACCAGTTTGCGCAGTTCTGGGATGGGCGCGTGGCAACGCTGGAAGAACAAGCGCTAAAGCCCGTGGAAAATCCGCGTGAGATGGGGTCAACGATTCCCAAAGCGCTGGCTCGGGTAGGTGCAATTCCTGAATATCGCGATCGTTTTACCGAGGCCTACGGAGAACTCACAGAGTCCTCCTTGGCGCGTGCGATCGCGGCGTTTGGACGCAGTGTGGTGGCGAACAATGCGCCCGTGGATCGCTATCTAGCGGGTGATTCTGCGGCGATGTCGAAAGATGCCAGCGCTGGGTTTGAGCTCTACTTTGGGAAGGCCCGCTGTAGCTTTTGTCACTATGTGCCGCTCTTTAACGGCGTCGAAGGCCCAGAGTTTGAGTCGACGAGGTTCCGCGTGACCGGCGTTCCGGAGCGCGGACTTGCGCAGCTTACCAAAGACATCGGGCGCGAGGAGTTTACTCACGATCCGCGTCATCGTCATGCCTTCAAAACCCCGACTCTGCGCAACGTAGCTCAGACTGCACCGTACATGCACAACGGCGCGTTCGATACCTTGGAGCAAGTGGTCGATTTCTATGACCAAGGTGCTGGGGCCGGACAACCCTATTCCGTTGAGAATCTCGACGCCAGAGTGAGTACAGGACCACTCGGACTGACGGCGAAGGAAAAGCAACAGCTCATCGTATTTTTGAACGAAGGACTCACCGATCAATCACGTCGTCCGCAGGTTCCTGCCCGCGTGCCCAGCGGACTCCCGGTCGGTTCTCTGGCTAAGTAAAGTGGCCCCGTACGGCGGAACAGACTGCGTCTATCCATGTGAAATGGTTCTGTAACAGAAGGAGCTAGGGAGTCCGAGCAGAGACCGAGCGACCGTTGTGCTTCCAATCTGGCAGGCTGCGATGTTATAAGCCGCAAATGCGTACACATACTCGTTCGTCGCGTTGGCTACTCGTCATCAGTCTTTCCCTCGGTGGAGTGCTTGGTCAGATCGGATCTGCCGCTGCCGAGGCGGATCGCAAAGTGACCATGGAGCTGGTGCAGATGGTCACTCCGCAAGAGACCTATCAGGCGATGATCGCGCAGATGTCAAAGCAGATGCTGGCATCGATGGCGCAAAGCGGTGCCAAGGTGCCGCCCGATACCGATGTGAAGATGGGCAAGGCGGTGGTGGAGGCGCTTCCGTACGCCGATCTTGCAAACTGGACCGTCGATGTCTACGCGGCGCGTTTCAGTACCGACGAGATTCGCCAGCTCATCGCGTTTTACAAGACGCCAATCGGCAAGAAGGCCGCCCGCTTGCTGCCTGAAATCTCGGGTGAAGTCGGACAAAAAATGGGTCCGATCCTGATGCAGCGTCTGCCCGTAGCGATGAAGAAGGTGGGCCTGACGCCGTAAACGGTCTGACGCTCGAAAGCTGCGCCGTAGCAAAGACCACCGAGAAATCGCTCGAAGGCTTCGCTGCGGCAGGCCTGGCGATCTGCGCCGCCACTGCTTCCTGACATCGGTTCAACCGGAGCGGGTCGCGAAAATTCCCCGGAACCGGGGAGAGAGGGAGGCGGCACCCGGATTCGAACCGGGGAATAAAGGTTTTGCAGACCTCTGCCTTACCACTTGGCTATGCCGCCTTGCGGGCCTCACCAGGAAGCGAGGCCGTGCGAAGGTGAGTGCGAGTGTATCTATCTTCGCAACTCAGTCAAGAACCGAAAATACATCCGTGACTAAAGCACGTCGTCATCGCCGCCCTTCTTCTTCGGCTCGTCGCCCTTGCCCTTGTCGCCCTTGCCCTTCTTGCTGCCGGACGAGCGCGAGGCTGCGGCTGCCGCCTTCTTGGCCTCTTCTTCCGCCTTCTTGCGCTCGACTTCCTTGGCGGTTGTATCGAGCTTGTTCATCAGGCTTTCGATGGCCTTCTTGGTCTTCTTTTCTTCTTCTTCGAGTCGACGTTCATCGGCGGCGGCGGCTTCACGCTCTTGCTTGCGCTGCTCGGCAAGCTGGGCTTGGTGCTGTCGCTCTTCTTCGAGTCGCTTGTTGATGATGACGCCAATGACGATCATCGCGACGACGAGAATTGCAGCGGCGACACCCGCGAGTAGCTTATACGGGAGTGCTTTCTTGATGCGCTCCTGCGTCTCTTTGATGCGTCGGGCTTCTTCGATGCGGGCTTCGGCTTCGACCTGGGCGCGGCGTTCCGATTCATCGATTCGGAATTTTTCTTCGCGGGCGAGACGCTCTTTCTCTTCTCGCTCGGCGCGGGCCTTGTCCTCGACGGCGCGGATTTTGGCCTCTTCCTCTTCGCGCTTGCGCCGCTCTTCGTCCTCGATGGCTCGTCGGGCAGCATCTTCTTTGGCGCGGACCGCCGCTGCCTCTTCTTGGAGCCGCTCCTCCTCCAGATCCTTGAGCTGGTTGAGCGAGAAAAGAAGCGAGTTTTCGCGACGATCAGACATACAAAAATCTCCTATACTGGGCCCGACAATTCACCAGTGCTTTCTATCATAGTCCAAATGCGCCGAGCAAGCGTGCGTGTCGGCAACAGCTTTCTCGCCGTACTCGCAGTGTGCGGGATACTCGTCGTGTATTTGGGCAGTGCGTCCGCCCGTCCACAGCTCGGCAGCGACGAAACTACCGATGTAAGTGATCCCCTGAGTGGTCAGGTGGTGTCGCAGGTGAGGATTGGTGGGACGCTCCTTTCGGGGGATACTCCCGATAAGCTGCTCCGGTTTCTTGATATGCGGCTCCCGAGTCGTCTCGATGATGAGCTGCGGACGAGGGTGCGTCGCGATCTGGATGTACTCGGCTATTCCCCAAAGTATGAGCTTTCTGCGGACGCGACCCTGACCATCACCGTCCAGCCGATGCGGGTGGTGCGGCGACTGTACGTCACAGGAAATTGGCCGATCTTCGAGTGGGAAATTCTGAGCTTTGTGACTTGGCGCGCTGGTTACCGTCTGCCCGAGGGTGAGGCGCTGGTGACAGATATCCAGCGACAAGAGCGGGAGCTGGTCAATTTCCTTCACCGAACCGGTTATTACGACGCCACCGCGAACTTTGTTCTCGACTGGGCACCGGAACACCCGGAACAGGTATCGGTCCGGATTCAAATCAGCCTCAACGTAGGCTTTTGGCGTCTGCGCTATCGCATCGGCAACATCCGTACCGAAGGAATCAGCCTGTTGTCTCCACCGGAGCTGCACGGGTTCTTCGAACACTGCTGTCTGTGGTTTGGGCGCACTAGCTCCGAAAAAATCGCGGAGGATATCAAGCGTCTCGTCGACCACTATCAGTCCAAGGGCTATGCCGGGGTTCGCATCGCCCGTCGTGAGATCAAGCCCAACTCGAAGGACCGGGTCGTTGATATCG
>WBZP01001486.1_pt1 | contig 28613 bp, 30 predicted proteins | sample 5204301 | NCBI WGS metagenome assembly WBZP01 (sample SAMN12412401, study PRJNA552823) | activated sludge metagenome | isolation source: activated sludge from nitrification reactor of wastewater treatment plant... | place: USA: Pennsylvania | collected 2017 | reverse complement strand
GAAATTATACTACCTTTGCCTGATTATTGGGTAGAATCTATTTTAACTAAGTATAATACTAGAAACTTAGTAGTAGCTATATCTAAATTGAATGCTGATATAGAGGCAGGCAAAGTAAGAAATCAAGTAACTTTTAAAGGACTGCGTATTCCTAATCAGCAGCTTAGTTCTAATGATGTGTTTACTGTCAAAAGGTTTACACTTCCTACCATGCAGTCGTATGTTATAGTTCCATCAGAATTAGTAGTTAAGGTAGGGTCTGACTTTGACATTGATAAATTAAATATTTACTGGTCTAATGAAACTGAAAAAACACTTTTTCATACTTCTGTAGAGGAACGTTACCAAAACTATAAAAAGGCCGCAGAAGAAGTTTCTGAAGAAGTTATGTCTTTTGAACACTTTTCTGCTTTAGTGAAATCTTCATTAGATACAAAGCTCTTAGAAATTGAAAAGCATATATTACTGCATCCTAGAAATGCTCATCATTTGTTTATGCCTATTGTTGATGATATATTCTCTAAGAAGGTATATAATGAAATGTCAAGTTTGGGTATGATAGAAGAAGAAAAGAAAGGGTTGTTTTATTCTGTTTCTCCTCATGTAAACGTAAAGAAATCAGTAATATTCACTAAAGGTAAATCTGGAGTAGGTGCTGTAGCACTTGATATTACAGGACATTCTACAAGCCAAGCAGATGTTGTTGAGATAGAACAAACTGCTATTAATTCTAATGGAGATAAATATTCTACTATGCTTAGATTTGATGGTATGCAGAATAACTACGCTTTAGGAAATTACACTAACGAAGATAATAAATTCATTAGTGAAGTTCTTAGTCAGCTTTTGACTACGCAAGTAGATAATGTTAAAGATCCAAAAGCTGTAAAGATGAATATTACAATGCAGACTCTTGGTATAGTAGGCTACCTTACAAGAAGAGGAGTCGGCACAGCAAAAATAATAAAATTTATAAATCAGCCTATTATAAAAGAATATTTAACTGCTCAAATAGTTAATGAGTCATTAACTAATAAAGCAGCAAAACAGGAAATTAACAAAACAAAACTTATTAAAGGATTACTGAATAAATATAATCTACAACTAGAAAATCTCCCTGAAGACTGGACGTTCACAGAAGAAGATTTAAATAATGGGTTATCTGGAAAAATGGATTTATTCCAGACTAGAATATTAGCTTATTTTCTAGATCTTGTAGAGCAAACAAAGTCTTTTTCAACATATTCTAGCTATCAAAATGCAGACACAAAGGGATTAAAAAATAGAGAAGGAGTTGAAGACGTGTTTATGAGAGCAATTTCAATAACAAGCTCTGGGCTTATAAATCCAAAAACAGTTGCACGAGTAAATACTGAAGGCGTTATATCTCCATTTACACAGGCTAGAAATATGTACGATGATTTGTACAGTAGATTCTATTTTACTGTTTCTTCTCCTTACTATGGGCCTTTGTTTCAATTCAAGTCTGTTATGTCTAGTTTGCAAAAAACAGCAAATAGAAAAGAGAAAGTAAGAAAGCAAGTAGAAGAAGACTTTGTACTATTTTTTATACATAACTATGTGCTAAATGAACCTGCTTTGATAGACAGGCTTTTTGGTAAAAATGGTAATAAAAGTGTAGCTGAAAAAGTAAGAGAAGCTCAAGAAAAGATGCCTGATAATATGGTATTAAAAGCCTTCTTTCCTATGCTTCGTTCTTCTGTAGATCCTTTAGATGGAGAATTTATAGATAACTTGAGGCTATTTGAAAGAGAGTTACTTACTATTGATACTAACGATCTTATAAATTCTATGAGAGAATTGGGTGAAATAGATCCGGAACTATACTACGACTTAATTCACCTTTTGTTTTTTCAATCAGGCATTAGTAATTCTCCGTATAATTATTTCAAAATTATACCCGTAGCTAGAAATAAATCTAATTCTCCTTTGTATGAATTTGTATATAAAGAAATCTTAGATCAGGCTATTATAGCGGCAGAAAGGCTTGTACAAAGTGTAGATCAAGCATCAGAAATAGTTGCTAACTTCGCTAATTTGTTTCAATTAAACAATCCTCAATATCTTAGAAAGCGTTCTTACTACGGTTATCCTTTACAGTATACTGTAAGTTACGTAAAAGGTAAGCCTGTAATTATTGATGTAGAATCTGGTGATGTTGTAAAAGGGCTAGGTAGTTCTTCTATAAAAAGATACAATATAAATCAACTAGGTATAGAAAAAAGTGAAGATAATTTCAATTCTTCTTTATTGCAGGATTTATATAAGAATTTCGTAAAAACAAACACTATCTATGAAGGCTCTGATATACTTCCATTTATAGGAGAATCTGAATATTATAAGGAATTGGTTTCAGGGCTTATGAAATTCAATCGTAATATGCGATTTATGTTTTATAATTCTCGTTATGAATACATTTCAGATATGATCGAAGACTACGAACTTGCAACAGATAAAAAGACCACACTCGAAGAAAAAGTTGTTTTTGCGAGTGATGCTGGAGTTGCTGGATATTCAAGAAGGGTTAATAAAGCGTACTTCTCTCCAGAAGCAGGCCAAGAATCTTTAATTCATGAATTAGTTCATGCTACTATTCAAGAAGAATATATTAAAGGCGGAGAATTTAAAACAAAGATAGACATGTTATATGAGTATGCAGATTCTTATCACTTTAATAATGTAAGTAAAGAATCTACTCCTTATGGATTTACATCTCCTACAGAATTCTTAGCTGAAGCTCTTAGTGACCCTGAATTTATGCAGATATTAAATGAAATTCCTTACAACGATGGTAAATCAGTTTGGACTTATTTTATGGAACTAGTGTCTAAATTTATAAACAGTATTTTAGGAGTAGAATTTAAAAGAGGATCTGTACTAGAACAAGTAGTAAGATTAAGTGAGCAAGTAATTAATAATAAGAATGAAGTAAGTAAACACACTTCTGTATCTGAATTTACAGTAGGATCAGAGGTTCTTGATAACTTTGAAACTTACTTTCCTCAATTTACATACTTTAATCAAGAACAGAGAAATGCTGTTGCCAGATTAGTTGAGGAAGGTAAAATACAACTAAAATGTGAATTCTAATGAATGCTAATATTGATATGGCTTTAAACAAAGGTCCTATTATAGATCTTGCTTTACTGCTTTTAGAAGCAAGAAATACTTCTCATATACTACACTTAAAAACTCGTTCTTATGCTCAACATATGGCATTAAACGATTTTTATGAAGGTATCTTAGATATCTTTGATAAGATTGTAGAAACATATCAAGGCAAGTATGGTATTATATCAGGATATGGCAAGTCTATAAGAATAGATGAAAATGCAGTTCCAGTTAAATATATAGAATCTGTTCTTAATGAATTGGAATCTCTTAGAAAAGAATTTAAAGATGGCTGGATACAGCAGATAATTGATGATGCTATAGAACTCACTACATCTACACTTTATAAACTTAAGTTTCTATCGTGAAGTACAATATGATACTAACCAGGAAAGAGTTCCTTGAGGATAGATGCCTTGGGGAACTCTTGCTTCCTGACGGAACTAAATTTTATACTCTTGAAGATACTGACAGAAATATCGAAGAGACTGATTCTAATATAGAAATTAGTAAAGTTAAAGTGTCTAAAAAAACAGCTATTCCTTATGGAACATATAGAGTAATACTGTCTTATAGTATAAAACTAAAACGGTATCTTCCTCTTTTACTAGATGTTCCTAAGTTTAGAGGAATTAGAATACACAAAGGATCTTCTCCAGAATATTCTAGTGGATGTCTTTTGGTTGGTAAAAGAAGAATAGGTAATAAACTAAGTAAAATAGTGGAAGCAGAACAGGAATTAATTAGTATTTTAGATTCAATAAATAAAACACACGCTATTTACATAACAATACGAAAAGATGGCTTGTAAAGCAGCAAATCCAGAAGAACTTACTAATTTAGTAGAAAACAACCGTGCGATTTACACCTTAAAAAATAATCAACGGGCTGAAGAAACATTAGAGCATCTTAGTCATAGTAGAAATAATTTCGTTAAAGATCAGTCTAGATATACTGTTGTAGGTAGTACAGGTAAAATAGATACTACAGTAACAACGCAAATAAATAATAGGCTGAATAAAAAGTTTTTTAGGAATCTTACAGATCAAGACGCGCTTAGAATAAAGCATCAGGCAGATATAGGAAACTATGTACACGATATTAATGAGTTTATAGGGAAAGAAATATTAAATAATATAGCAGGATTAAACTCTGACGACGCTATAAAATATCTTGATTCATTAACCTATGATTCTATACCGGCGATATCTGTTGTTCCTAAGACTATATTTGATGAATATAATATGAATTTGACTAAGGGAGCTATTACAGGATTATTTGAAGGTGTTAAAAAAACTTTAAGGGATATATATGCAAGACAGAGACGAATTAATAAAGAAACTGGTGTAGATGAAGTTCCTACTATTCAGTTTGAGCAGGTTGTTATAGATGCTCAAAAAGGCATTGGAGGAACTATTGACTTACTAGCTATATTTTCAGATAATAGTGCCGCAGTGTATGACTTTAAAACTAAGATAGCAAAAGGAGATAATATTAATCCTGACGGTAGTTTAAAAAGTATTGATAGAGTAATAACAATTGGAGACAAAGAAAAGTATAAACTTCAGTTGGGAGAATATACTAGAATTTTAAGAGAAAGATACGGAGTAAAAGAAGTGTCTATAGCCAGAGTTATTCCTATTCGCCTTAACGTAGATTACAATAAAACTACAAAAAATTATGAGCGGCTTGTTAAAAATGCTGCGTATCCTGGACAAGAGCCTTTACTATCTCAAATAACTCCTGTTCCAGAAAAGACAGGCTTTCATTCCATAGACGAGTTTATGTCTTATATATATAAAAGAATTAACAGTCTAGAAGAAAAAGCAAAAGTAGATAAAGAAAACAGAGAATCATTAAGATCTCGTGCGGCAGAGCTAGAGCTAGGAAGACAAGATTTTCTTATTAGGCATGATTTAAATACTATAATCAAGTATGCAGAAAAGCTATCACAAAGCTTTGATGATATTTCTAATATGTCTATAGGAGAATTGATGGATTCTTTACACGAGCTAAAAGTTTTATCAATGCTTAGTCAATCTACCTATGAATACAGAAATTACCTAAAAGCTCATAATATTACATTACCTTCTGGTAAGCAAGGTAAAGATGCGGCAGATGAGATTGAAGCTAAGATAGGAGTTCTCACGTCTCAAATAAATGATGCTATTTCTTTACTTGAAGAACAGCTTTTTGAAAAGAAACTAGTTAAGCTTGTTGAAGAGCAGTCAGGATATAAAATTACTGATAATACTGGGCGTATTCTTCCTTTTAATGATGAAGGATTTTTTGGCAAGTATTTTAATCAGCTTAGTCAATTTGAAAATCCTGTATTTAAAGCAATGAAATCTTTGCTTGATTCTGCCCAATATGATATGAGAGAGAAGCTAAATACTGTTATAGAAGATGTTCAGAAAAAAGAAGGGGCTTTAAGAAAGTGGATGAAAGAGACAGGTAAAGATGATAAATGGCTTATTGATATGCTTGTAGATAAGACTACTGATAATATGTACTCTAAAACATCTAAGCAACTATCAGATAAGTTATTATCACTATCTGCTGACGAAATTCATAAATATTACGAGCCTCAACCATGGTATAAAGAGTGGTTTGACAAAAGAAGAAAAGAGATTTATGATGATGTATTAGCAAGAACACAAGATCAACAAGAAGCTGAAATAAAAGTTGCTGCGTTTGATAAGCTAAATGATCTTTCTTTAAACAGTAAAGGTACTCCTAGTAATCCTGATGCTTGGTCAAGATATAGATCTTTTGGGAAATTAAAGCTAAAAGAATCTATAATAAACAGCAATCTATCTGAAGAATATAAAGCTATTTCCAAGATACCAGTTTTACTAGACTATTATAATATGTTTGTACAGTATAATAAACAGTTTAGACAGATTCTTGGTGTAGACTACTTTAATCTACCTAATAACTTTTTACCTAATATTAGAAAATCTGCAATAGAACGTATTCAAGATATGGGACTTGTAAATGGTATGCAATCTATGGTTGCAGATACTATACAAGACTTAAACGTTAGAGAGGATGATATGTATTATGGTGAAATGGATAATGGAAAGCTGGTTAGACGTATTCCAAGATTTTTTATAAATCCATTTAAAGATGAAAATAAGAATATTATCATAGGTGAAAAATCTTATGATTTTGGTAAGTCTCTTATTTTATTTGCTAAGATGGCGTATAACTTTTCAGAAATGTCTAAGATAGAAGCGGAGATAGTAGGATTAAAAGAGTTATTGGCAGAAAGAGGTCACGAGCTTATAAAAAGAAAAGGTAAGAATGTAAAAGATTATATAGGAAATAATCTTACTGCCAATATAAAAGGTAGTGATCTAGAAGACGTGTTTAACTCCTTTGTAGACGCTTATTTGTATGGAATTCAAATTCAGCCTAGTCTTTTAGATAAATCTGGACAGGCTGAAAAGATATTGCTAAAAGCAAAAGCATTCTTTTCTGCAAAAGCTCTAGGCTTAAACTTTGTAGCTGCTGCAGGTTCTTTTATAGCCGCTAAAACAAATACTATAATTGAAGGAAATAAAGGTATAATTTATACAAGACAAGATTACTTAGATAGTCTAAAGGCTTCTTATAGCGATCGTAGTAAGTTTCTTGCCATGTTTGCTTATTTTGATCCTATGGGACACAGGATAGAAAACTTCTCTATTACTGAAGAAAAAAAATATGGCCATCAAGAACTTATAGGAGATTCTAAAGAAAAAGACTTTGTGAGAAAATATGTAAACACTAGAATGCTTTTACGTCCTTTTAGTTTAGGTGATGAACATATAGACGAAGTAATTCTTTCAGCTCTGTCTAGAAACTACTATGTAGACGATCTAGGAAATGTTAAAAGAATGAAAACAGAACAAGAAAGAATTAATTTTAAAGACAGGTCTATATGGAATTTGTTTGAATTTGAAAATAACACGCCAAAATTAAATGTACCAGACGAAGTAAAAAAGAAAGTTATAATTTCTTTTAGAAAAGCTGCTCAAGCAGCGCAGTCTAAAATTAAAGGAACTATTCCTGAAGAAGATAAAGCATATTGGCAGACTCAAATTATTGGACAGATTGTAATGCATTTTAAATCTTGGCTTCCGGGAATTATCAGAGAAAGAGCAGGTAAGCTTAAATACAATGATAATCTAGATAGTGTTGAAATAGGAAAATATGTTGCCTTTGGAAAAGAATTTACTAATACAGAAGGAGTAGCTGCTAAAATATGGTTAAAAGAAATTGTAGCTCCAAAATTATTAAAATTTGTTACAGACGTTGTAACTTTTGGAGTATTCAAATCTTCTTTACGTCTAAACGATACTACAAGAAAAAGAATAGCTTTTGAAAAATGGCTGGATGAAAATCCGCATTATATTGATAAAATATCTTTTGAAGAATTTGTAGATGTTCAACAAAGACAATTAAGATCAATGATGCAAGAATTAAGAGTTCTTTTAATATTCTCTGCATTAATGGCTTTACTTGGAGGAGATTGGGATGATGATGGACAGGTTGATTATAAACAGTATTTGCTTACCAGAAAACTTGCTGCTATATTGTTTAAAACAAATCAAGAAATGTCTTTTGTATATAATCCGGTAGATTTTGCAAAAATGATTGCAAATCCTCTACCTATGCTTGGACTAGTTACAGATGCGTGGAAAACTATTAAAAATACAATAGATGAAACTAGAGATGTTACATTTGGAGAGAATAGTAACGCAGATAAAACAGGATTTTTATATTATAGCCATCAATGGATACCTGGAGTCAAAGGAATTTCTGCTTTCTTAGATATATTCAATAAAAATGCTGGAGAAGCGTATAAATAAATACCCCTCAAATCATGTTAAAAATACAAGATATATCGACTAAGTTTAATACAAATGGATTTCACTGGATACCTAGTGATCTAATAAAAGAGTTTAGTTTTTATCGTTGTTATATAGCAACTCAGTGGGTATGGAGACCTACAGGGTTATTTGTAGAGCCTATGTGGCAAGCTGCTACATCTCAAGTTACCGGATATGATAGCTATTTTAAAAATATGAAAGATCTTGGAGTATTAGTAGTTCCATGCTTAAATCAATCTCCAGATTGGATTTTAGAAGGCTGGCCAGCAGATCATCCACACAGAGCTGAAATAAAGCCTATATATAAAGATGACGATCCACTAGATCCTATATCTTATAGATATATAGGAAAATTCTTTTTTCAATGGGCCGCTAGATATGGAAAAGTTCAATATCCTGATGAAATATTAGAAGTAGATCCTACTAGTAGATGGATAGGAGACGGACCAAATATAAAGAAATCAGGATTAAATCTTTTGAATTATGTAGAAGTATGGAATGAACCAGATGGTTGGTGGAGAACTCCTGAAGCCAGATTTACTCCAGAAGAATATGCTTGCATGCTTTCTGTATGTTACGATGGTCATGAAGGATTAATACCTCACTGTGGAATAAAGACTGCTGATGAAAGTATGAAAGTTGTTATGGGAGGATTAAGTAATATGAATACAGATTATCTAACAGCAATGAACGAGTGGTTTAAGCAAAATAGGACAGATCAAAAGTTTTGTGCCGATATAATAAATTTTCATCATTATTGCAATGAAGGTAATGGACCTGGGTATATGCCTGTTCAATGGACTAAAGGATGCAGCCCTGAAGCAGATAATTTAAGAGGGAGATTAAAAACAATCGTAGATTGGAAAAAACAAAATACTCCAAAATCAAAAGTGTGGTATTCAGAGTTTGGTTACGATACAAATCCATCTGGCTACAGCTGGCAAAAGAGTCTTGCTTATAATAATAAATCAGGAGAAGAAGTTCAAGCAGAGTGGTTAGCCAGAACTTACTTAGAAAGTATTGCAGCAAAGGTAGATAATATGTTTATGTTTAATGCTGTAGACGAGCCTTGTTTTGCTTCTGGAGGACTTTGGTGCTCTTCTGGTATGCTAAAAGCACAATATTCTCCAACTCCTTATGCTAAAAAGCCGTCATGGTTTTCTATAACATACTTAATACAGGCGCTAAAAGGATTTAGATACAGTAAAGATTTGAGTAAAGATAATATAAGATTGCTACTGTTTACTAATAAAAGTCATGATGTTAAGTTAGCTGTGTGGACTGTAGATGGTTCAGAAAGTGAAATAGATCTGTTTGGTATAGTTGTACCTATTGGCGGTCTTCCAAAGATATTTGAAGCGCCGTCTAAACAATCTACGCAAAGTAAAAATAAGAAGGTATAAAAAAATAGAGAGGTCAGCCATGTAGGCTGAACCTCTCTATTTGTTTTATTAGATATTGATTTTTTTATACGCGACTACTAAAATATCGTACAAAATATCAGCAAGTCGGCCAGGATCTGCTTCTATTTTATTGTCATTAATATCTTGCAGTTCTTTAACAAAGCGCAACATTTGGTTTCTGATATTAATTCCTGGCTCTGTTTTTGAATTTTCTTTGACATATTTTAGATCAATCCAGACAGTTCTTGCTAGCTGCTCTACCAGCTTAACAAATCGAGTTTTTGCTTCTTCTATCTTTTTATTAGCGACATTAACTTCATCGAATACAGTATCGCATATGACGCAATTGAGATCTATATATGCTGCAATGATTCTAACACCTAATGATATGGTATTAGCTTTTAGGTTTTGTTTTCCAGACTTTTTCATCGGTAGGATTATTTGGGTCGTTTTCTTTTAAGATTTGATTTTTTGTTAATTCAATTATTTTTACTAGCCCTTTAGTAAAAGCTTTTCTTTTTTCAATAGGTATAGAATCGTCTTTTTCGTTTGGATCTCTTATTGTTGCCATCTAAATGTTTCTTCTTGTACTTTTGGTGGTAAGTCTATATCTTTAATATGTTTTATATCTTCGATGGATAAAGATTTTGTTCCTCCGATGTTAAACTCATTATGCAAATAATCTAAAAAATAATAGTATCCTTTTTCTGTCTGCAGAAGTATTTCTTTTTCTATTCCTTCTGGAAATATTGATATTACTTCATTTGGTGCATACATTTTACTGTATTTACCGTCAAGAAAATTAAGCGCAAGATTATCTATAGGAAGTTTTAATACAATCATATGAAAATCTTTGTTTCTTCCAGAATTATAAGGATAGTCATCTACATAAAAAGACTGTTGTTTAAGCCATGCAAGAACTTCTAAAAAATGAGTTTTTCCTCTTGCTGAATCTAGATATCCTCCGTATTTTATTTTTCCTTTAATGTTAACAAGTAGATAAATACAGTTTTCTCTGTTATGTGTTTTATCTTGAATCCCAACAGCATGTGTAGACAACGAGGCTATTTTTATCCACAGTTCTTTTCCATACAAAAGTAACGAAGGTAATACGTATTTAAACGTTTTGTTTACTACACATTTTCCTAATTCTATTCTATTATCCAACATTATCTTATTAAAGGCATCTTTTTTAAAGGTTCACAGTTATTAATTAGCCACATGAAAAAGTCATAGCTGGTTGTTACTTGCAACATCTCTTCTTTTCTTCTGTTACCTTTTCCAGCATCTAGTTTGTGTACTAATACAAAAGGAGATTTGTGAACTGGATCGTTTTCAGGATAATGCAAAGCAATTTGTTCTTTCATTTTAACAAATTCCTCTTCATACTTTGGGCGGTTTCTTGTGTAACCGGCTTTGCATTGAAATAGAATAGGAGTAAATGCAATATCAATCTTACAGTTATCAAGCTGCTTACTTGCAGCTCGGCTTGTTCTTGCAAAAGGAAAAGAAAATTTTAGGTCACTTGTTACTTGTCTTTCCAAGTCATGACCTTTTTTACGATTATTTTTTGACATTAAATGATTTGAATTGTTGGAGTATAAATATAATCTAGTGCAAACTCCTGCATGTACATATCATTAATAAGAATACCATCTCTATGAGATTTTTTTCTTTCTGAAATATATACCATCAATGCCTCAACTAGTGCAGGATTATCAGAATAAGAAGTTTTGATAACATCTGCTAGTCTTAGCTTTTCGATTGGGTTTAATACTTTATCTGCGCTTGTTTCAACATATCTGATAAATGCCATACAAATCAATAGCCAATAAATAGCTTTATATTTGTTGACTGTACCACTATGAAGTCTAAACTCAACCGTCTTCTTGTTTTCAAATAGCCAGGGAATAAAATTAATTGCATGATACCGCCCATGTTGTTCCCACTTAGGTCTGCCTTCGTTAACATGAACATATGTACCTCCTGCTTTCTGAGTCGGCTTAGTATTATCATTAAAAAGCATAAGAATATCATGGTAGATATTTTCAACAGGCTCTCCAATTTCTATTCTTTCCAAAATTTGCAAATCAGGAAGTTGCTTGCAATGATCTTTTGCTCCACCTTTTTTACTGGCTAAAAATCCAAGATCTCTTTTGAATCCAGGCATCATAGAGTCTGTCTCGTTTTGTAGTCTAAACCAAAGCATGTATAAAGCTACTACATTCAACGGAGTTGCTTGAAGACCGCCAATATGATAATGTAGACTACAATATTGATTTACTACTGTATATTTTGCAGCTTCATTAAAGAAAGCAATCAATCTGTTTATGATATCTTTCTGCATTATTGTAGACACGTATTCATGTCCTGCGATTGATCCATCTTTTAGAGGGACCATTCCTGTGTCAACAAGCGTTTGAACTGGTACAGAGCCTCCAGAAGTTTCTACTTCAACTCCAATAGTTTTACCTGCAAAATATTTATCTAGAGGATGTATCTTAAATAGCTTTCTATCCTTTTCTGCTCGTACCATGTACGGACTTTCACTTGCAGAATAGTATTCTCCAGGATACAGCATATATTCTTGTTTACGATGACCTGCCTCCATAAGATTTCTAAGATCTTGATTTTTTGCAGCGTGCTTCACGTGTCTGTATCTCATCGTATGCGGATAGTAAACTAGATATTGACTAATCTCGTCAAATATACCCGGCATAATTATAAAACACTCTCTTGTTTCAGGGCAATCGTAATACAAACTGTATCGAGAATTATCCATCTTAAAATATCCTTTTATTACGTCTTCTTTTTGTGCTCCAACTACTCCAAAGATTTCATCGGTTTTAATAACGTATCTATTTGCTGAATAGCTCCATATCAAATTATTATTAGAAGCTCTATAAACTTTATTTAATTCCGGTATCAAGTAACAGTCGCCGCTATCTTTTACTGTATAATCTCCAAGCTTATAATAAAACTCACCAATCTTTCTACATTCTTTTCTAGGACATTCTTGGCCGGTGATAGTTACTACTAGTTTTTCTGCTGCGTCAGATTTATTAGTTGTAGTAGAAAAGTCGGTATTCATCGTCTCCATATGCATTTATTAATGGTTTAATGTGTGCATTTATTCTTGATATTTCTTCCTCACTAGCTGTACATGTCAACTTACTAACTACTGGAAGCATATCTTTCTTTATTACTGGCTGCTTTGGATAATAGGTATTTTGCGAAAGATCCAAAACGTATAATTTACTGCTGTGTACATACTTATCTATTTTTACAATTTTTCTACCCGTACTTACAAAATCAGTTTCATTTGATGGAAAATAGTACAGTCCTTTATTGAATGTATAGTGAAAGAAAGGTAGTTTCGGATGTCTGTACTTATTTATCGTAGTAGGAGAGCTAATAATAGTATTGGCAGTATCATTGACAAATTTCTGGTATATTTCGGGATCATTTAACAAAGGAATGCCTTTATAGAAATACGCTTCTACAGCATCTGGAGCATACAAAAAGGCTTCATTTGTAAGAACTTGTCCATCTTCGTCTATAATATATTTTCCTTCTAGAAGATGTCCATTTCTTTTATATCTGCCAGCATGCATATATATATGACTTCCAATTACACCTGTATGTGGTTCTGGCGAACTATCTGAATAACTTACCTGCTTATCCTTTTTTTCTTCTTTTTGAAATGGATTAGTAGGTTGTCTATAAGTGCCTCCTCCACTCCAAAGTCTCTCTTTCTTTTGAATGTGAGACCTGTCAACATATTCTATTTTTTCAAATTCTGTTCCAGTTATTTTGATAAGCGTATTAGAATCAAAAGAAAGTACATTTTCTTCGTTTGTATCACAAGCACAGATTAATGCAGTAGTCTCAGAGGCAAAATAAACTGCTTTATCTTTTACTGTGTAAAATAAAGGCCTTTCCTCTTCTGGTGTGTCTAATTCTTGTCTTGACATCCCTTTCCAAACATACAAAGAATCTGGCATATCACTTCGGAAATATATAAAAGCAGCTGCGCCCTTATATTTTTTTAGAATTTCAGTACCGTGTGTTGCAAACAGAAAACCTAAGGCTTTTGAATCAACTTTATAATCATCAAAATTTATATTATACTCTCGGCACAAATCATAAATGTTTTCTATAGTGCCATTATGAGCAAATATGTGTGTAACTCCATTTATCTCATATTCGAATGGATGCGCATTATCTATTGTTTTCTCTCCATAAGTAGCAAACCTGTTATGCACGAATGCTACTCTCAAATTAGTTCTTTTGTTTCTGTTAAAGTAATAATGATTAAAAAATCCTAACGGATCGCCATAGTCTTTATTATATCCTTTGTCAATATCCTTTGTAATATAACCATCTAAAAATATACCAGTAGAGTGTTTTCCTCTACTTCTTAGAAAAATAGATATAAGCTTCAGTCGTGGTAAGTTTACTAATCCGGTTGTTACTGTTCCTGCTAGTCCGCACATAGTTTACGTATTTCTTTTTTGTAATGTTCCAACGTTTTTTCTCCAAAACTAGGAGCCGAATTAATTTCGCAAATAATAAAATCAGGATTACTTTTTTTACTCGATTGTACTCTTACATCGCAAGCTCCTAAGTCCAGCCCAGTCGCTTTAAGCGCTTTTACACATTCTTGTACGATGATATCCCAATTAGATGGTTTATCAAACAACGGATTTTCTTCGACAATCCATACTGAGTTGCTATCGTTACGAAACCATCTTTTATCAGCAGGAACATCTGAACGAAGCATTTTTCTACAGCTATAAAAGCAGCCATTTTTTGATACATGCAATCTATACTCTCTTACATAAGGATAATAAACTTCAACTAGATATTTATTATACCTTGTTTGCATGTATGAAATAAGTTCTTCAGGAGAATTATGCAGTGTAAGTCCAGTGCCTCTTGACCCATATTGAGATTTCGTAATAAACACCTGTTTATCAACTTTAGTAATCCATTCAATAAGTTCCTCTTCAGCTTTAGGAATAATCCATTCTGCTGTTTTTACATTTTCGCGTGTAAAAAGTTCCTTCATTAGAAACTTGCTTGCTGAATTTGCAACAGCACCTGTGCGGTTTAGTACGATTTCAAACCGATTTTCATCAACTTCTGTCTGACTTCCAAATCTAATTAAAACACGCTTTGGAAATTTCTCACCTCTTAGACTTTTATGAGACGGGTGTCTTGATAATACTTTAATTTTATATTTGTTCTCAGCAACTAATAGATTATCAGACATTACATCAAACACACTAAAATAATTAAAGTGGCTGAAAGAAGAAAGTAAATATCCTCTTCTATATAACGATGGCGTGTTCTTAAACCGTTCAAGGATAGACGGATCTCCATTATTTTTTAGATACTGCTCATGTTCTTTATTAAAAACCTTATAAATAAAAGAAAGTCCCTTTTTTATCAAAGCTAGTCTTTTTTCAATCGGCTTTTCGCTAAGTCCTAAATAATGAATGTAATATTCCCACGTTAACAATTTTTTAGATATTATCATCTCCCTAAATATTCTGAAAAAAACAAATGCTGGAGTTGTGTGCAAATCGTCAGAGTTTTTTTCTTGAAGAGTAAAAGAAGGCTGACTTTCGTATTTTAATATGACAATAATGTTTTTATTGGTGGAAGCAGTTTTATCTTCAATAAAAGTATAATCTTTTGGTAGAAACATTCCAATATCAACTCCTGTGTCTTTGTAAAGAAATTCTGCTACTTCGTAAGCTCTTGATAACGCTTCTTTTACAAAATCTTCGGTAACGTTTTTATTGTTAATATCTATCAGCAAGTACAATATTGAATTTTTTACAACGTTTCTTGCAAGATAACAGGCAAGAACTTCTTGACAACTATCTAGAGGTTTTAATGCTCCGTTTACTATAACATTGTGGAGTATGCAATACGTCGATGTTCTATAATAACCACTATCGTAGAACTCTTTGGATACTAGAAAATCTTCTAATTTTTGTATCTCTTCCTTAGTCATGTTATATCTTGTTATAGTTCATTATAGTTTCCAGAAGGTATTTCTTTTGCTGTTTTGTAATACTCAAGTGTTTCTTTTGTAAAATAATAAATAGTACATTGCATGCCATCAATATCAATATCTTCTTTTTGATATCCGGCCCCTGCTTCCATTCTATCTATTCGGCCTTTCGTTTCATCATCAGTTTCTAGAATATCTACTTCTATGAAAGCGTCTTCATTTTTTGTAACTGCTGGATAAGGTCCTAAATCATATAGTTTATATCCTTTGACACGTTCTGTGGAAACATACTTTAGATCAAATCGTTGATTGTTATACCAACCAACTCGTAATGTTCCATAAGCTGCTATTTTCATTTTCTAGTTTTTTTAGTGGGTTGATGATCTAACACTTCGAGAAATTTGGTAGGCGATTCGCTAGTTATACTCGAGTATTGCAACATATTAAATATCAAGTCTTCACCGTCAATTTGCTGTCTTTTTAGCCAATGCGTGTCTTTTTCAGAGCTTTTTGCGAATGTTTTTACAGCATCCATCCAGTCGTTGCCATCATAAAACCAAAACATCCTGAGGGCTTTGAGAATTATATACATCTGCCTGTGAAACAAACCTTTTTTCAGCACCAGCAGGATGCGAGATTTGTTTATAGATTGCTGCATATAAACATCTTCTATTCTATCTACATGATTCAAAAATGAGTACATTAAAAAGCTGATATTTTCAAATTTCTTTCTAGACATTCTTCCTCCGCCTGAATAGGTAAGTATACAGTATATGTACTCAGGAGTTTCACGCAACGTGTTAGACATGTATGGGCTTTTTAAGTTACCTACAGCAATATCTGAACATCTTGTTTTTACGCATAGACGATTTTGATTTATAATATTTACTGTATAATACTCAGTGTATTCTCCGCTGCTTCCGCCTTTAAGCGAAATTGTTTGCCATTCTACTGGAATGCTCGTAGACCAATCCCTGTTCAAATATTGCTGGAACCTCGTTAAATTCGATACCATAGTCTCTACAGAGTTTTCTAGCTGCGTCTGTATTGTTTGTATCAATTGTTTTCTGTACATTCTCTTCAATTGTAGGTGTTGAATTATTGTTGAATGCTTGTATAGCTTTTTCAGTCTGTTCGTATACAAACTTAATATGTTTATCACTTCCATGTAGTCCTGCTCCTAGGGTTCTATATTCTACAATAGTAAATTCTTCATCCGACGTTACAATGTTTTTAAATCTGAAGTCTCCGGCGTTTCCATAGATCTTTTTACGATCTGTATCAAGATCCAAAATTACAGACGGCAGGCCTAGATAAACGTCCATATAGAAAATAAGTGCTTCTACTTCTTCAATAGTAAGCAGCCTATCTGCACCGATGTGTATATGAAATCCTGCAGATCTCAAGTTTCCAATCTGTTCAGGAGTTGGTCTGGGAGAAATTGATTTTGTGTATATACAATAAGAAGGCTCACACCCAAATTTTCTTGCAACTTCGTTATCTAGTTCTTCTTCTGTATATCTTGCAGAACTGGCAGACAAAAGCTTTAGATTAAATGGTTTTAGACGTTCGTTAATTGCATTCCTGCCATAATTCATATAATAAATAAATTCTTCTACGCTTGTAGAGGGAGGTACAGTCAATTCTGCTGTAACATTGTCTTCTTGAACTCCACATCCTTCTCCAATATCTTCAGGATTTGCTTTAGTACCTCCTAGTTTTCCGATTCCGGAGCGCGGTTCTCCAGTTTGACAGTCAACAATAATAAATTCTGGATCTGTTCCGATTTTATACGATTTAATCATTTTATTTTAACAGATTAGTTATTAGTGTGTGTGTTACAAGGTCTCCAAAAGAATTATTAAGCTCTTCGGGATGCCACTGCACTCCAGCAATAGGAAGAGTTTTATGAATTACTGCTTCTACATTGCCATATAGTCTAGATAAAGCTACTGTATTAAATGCACTAGATGTAGTCAATACCGCTTGATGATGCAGGCTGTTTACAGTGTATCCTTTTGTCTTTTTATCCCATATAAGATTGTTATCGCTTATGCTCTTTAAAAACTCTATATTGAGATTTAGCTCTTCTACTGCCTCTTCTCTAGATTTGGTTGAATATGTAGTTACAAAGTGCTGACTAAATTCGCAGCCGTATTTTACACAAAGTTGTTGAAATCCTAAACATATTCCAAAAATAGGAGTTTTATTTTTTATATATTCTGGAACATGTCTTTCAAAAAAACTTTGTTTAAATACGTCTGTATTAGACGTCATAAAACCAGGAGCCTGTCCATAGTAACTTGGATTTATATCCATTCCTCCAGGAAGAATTAGCAGATCTAAATCTACAATATCATGTTCAGGAGAAAGAATTACTGGATAACCTCCAAGACTTGAAATAAACTGTAGATAAGGTACAGTAGCGCCAAAAGAATTTTCTCCGGTTTTCCAGCCTGGAATTCCTATTTTTCTCATTTGCTATATGCGGTTTCGTAAATTAAGTTAAATAAGCTTTCGTTAAATATTCTTAAGACCTCGGCATATTTTGTTGGGTCTAGTAATTCTGGATGATATTGAACTGCTAAGCAATTTGTTTTCTCAAATAATATCATTTCTGGCTGCTTAAAATAAGCAATATCCTTTATAAATACCGATGTACCATCAAGCTCCACGCTATAGTGCTGATTATTTTGATCTCTAAATTGTTGTGGAGAATAAGGCCTCATAAGTTCTTGAGTTGTATATTGAAGAATGTCATACTCTTTAGGACTCAACTCATATGGAAACATAAGTTGATGATGCATGCTATTTACTTCGAAAATATTTTTTGTATATACATCTAAAATAGAGTGTGGCTTTGCATGATCTGATACATCTTGAATAAGCCTGCCTCCTGATAAAACGCAGCCGAGTTGACCTCCTCTGCATATACCAAGTATCGGCTTATTAAGATTAACTGCTTCTTCAAAAATCTTTTTTTCTATTTCATCTCTTATATTATCTGGCAATTGTGTGCTATTACCTCTTTCTTCTCCATATAGATCTGTATTAATATCTGTACCTCCATTGAATACTACAAGATCGGCGTCAGCCAACACTGTTGTTGTTACGATTTTCATCTCTACCCAAGGGTTTTTTATATAGTCGAGAGTGGCAACATCTGTATATACAAATGGAGTTTCAGAATCTGTTTGTCTTGTATGAAGACTAAAGACTTTTAGTTTGTCATCTATAGCCATTGTATTTCTTGGTTTGTTTGTTTTAGTAGTTCGTTAACTTCTTTGTAAAACCCCTCAAATTTATTTTTTCCTCCATAAGCTTCTGCAGCTGGATGATGCCGTTCTATAACATAATGTATTTTTTCATTTATTACAGGCCGTATTAAATTTTTAGCTTGTTTTCCTAATAGAACAAATACAATAGGCTTAAAATCATTATTTACGGCACTATCACTTATTACCTTTACTAGCTGCTTAACAAATTCTGACCATATCTCAAAATGAGATCCTGGTTTTCCTTCGGCTACAGTTAGTGCAGTGTTTAATAAAAGTACTTCTTGAGTTGCCCAATGTTCTAGCGTTTCTAGTCCTTCCTTCAAATCAGCATTAGGATATTCTTTTGCCAACTCTCTAAAAATAATTCTTAGAGATGTTGGAATCTTTGATCCTTTTGGCACCCCAAATGCTATACCTGTAGCAAGATTTTTATCAGGATAAGGATCTTGTCCTATAATAACTACTGACGGATATTTTATATAAGATAAAGCCCTTAAAACATTATGGGGTTCTGGTACAATAGATTCTCCAGCTTTTGCTCTTTTTAGAAGTTCTTCTACTGCTTTTTCTAAAATATCTTCTAGCAGAACTATTTTTCCGTCGTATTCAACCGGATAGTTTAATCTTATGCCGTTTTTAATACTTTTCAAGAGGCTCATTTAATATCTTGGGTATATCGTCAAGCACCTCGTCAAGCATATCAGTTGGTGCAGCGCTCATTAAATGAGGAATGCCGATTGAATGATCAATATCAAATCCATTAGTATATCCTACTTTAGTTTTAAATCTATCGAATGGATCTATTTTAACTAAAGTATTTTTTTTTGTAGGCACGACATCATTATCTACATATTCGGGTACTTCTGGTCCGACTCCTTTTTTTTCTTCTGCAGAATACAGCGCAGTTATTGCCCGAATAAGATGTTTCACTAGATCTGCGGTTGTAAAGTTTTCTGGATTATCATTCAGTTCAATAACAGACGGCCTTTCTGATTCTGGAAAGATTTTCAAAGACTCCGGAAATGTATTGTTTTGGGCTTCTACATTATCTGTAATAATCAACTCTCCGTTTTTTACCGATCTCGATACATTTATTGATCTAATATAATGTGTTTGATTATCAGTAGGCAGCCCTTTACATATCCTCTCAATAGTTTCTAGCATCGGAATAAGTAGAAAAGCGTCTACGTAATTAGAGCCATTATAGCACAGCTGTGCGTCAATAAAACTATCTTCAAGATCTCCTGGATAACCTAATGCTCTCTTCAAAGATTCTGTTAAGAAAGCATTTATTTGTATTTTACAGTTTACTGTTTTTATCATGTTGTTATAAGATTGTTGTTTTTTGCAAATTCATAAATATCTTTATTTTCTCCAGGAACAGTTAGTATTGATAGTCCGTATTTGTCAGACAGATTTTTTGCACTGGTTATACCTGTATAATCATTATCGTAAAGTATGTAGACAGTTTTAAACTTATCTTTTATATAAGAAACAAAACTATCATTTAAATAGCTTCCCTCGTTTTGAGTTGCTATACTAGGCAAATTAAAGTGATAATCCAGTATAAGTCTATCTTTCTGACTTTTTGTTATGATAATAAAGTCAAATGTTTTGGAGTAATACTCTATCTTATATTTACCAAAAATGTCGGAGGTATCGCAATTAGAAAACCACTTATTTTCAGTAACGTATGGAAAATATAACTTAGTGTGACCACTATCTGGAAAATAATAAGCTATAGTTAAAATCTTTCTAGGATTGTGTATGCCATTCTTAACAAACTGCTTACTTCTGGTAGTAGTCCAATAATCTGTTACTAAATAAACGTTCTCTTTTTGCAATACTTCATTTGATAAGCCAAATAAATTGGCTTTTGGCCATTCTTTGTATGTAAATCTTATATCTGGTCTTCCTTTACTTATATATTTAATAGCATCTTGTTTCTTAATAATCTCTACTTTTTCTTCTCGAGCTATAATGTTTAAAGCTTCTATAAAAGAGCAGTTTTTAAAGTATTTTATAACGTCTGTAATAGACCAGTATAATTTTCCATTAAACATTTGGTTTTCTACAAAAAATAATAATCCAGAATGCCATACAAATCGACATCCTGGATTATTATCCTTTCTAAATGGGCTTAAATATTTTTTACCTATTTCAGGGTAAATTCCTAAGTATTTAAAAAATAGCTGTTCCTGTGACACTGAGTTTAATAGCTCGTTTGCATTTATATAATCTATCTCTCTAGTGCCTCCGTACATAAATTATACTGCCCAGCCTGGAGCAGCAGCAGTAGGATTGTTGGGAATATTATTAATACAGTCTTCCTTTTTGAAGTCTTGATAATTTACTGTAAACAACAAATTAGTTAGTGTGTATCCTGCGCTCTGTTTTTGAGTGTTTTCTTCAATAAGCCTGTTTTTATGCCAATCTGTTACTCCTTTTCCATAAGAAGTAAAGATAAGCTCAGGCTTGAAAACAATAGACTGACGGTGCTTAAACGTACCATCATCATTTTTGGTTTCCTTTACACCCAAAAGCATGATAACATGCAAATTCTTTTCATTTGCGTATTCAGCTAGTTTGTTTAGTCCAGTATAATCTCCGTTATAAATAGCTTCATTGGTAATACCAGCATTCTCATTGTCTTGCAAGAAATTAGCGCCTTCGGCAGTAGCTTTATATCTTACAAGACGTTGAATGAAAGTAAACAGCTCGTGTTCTCCTTCTCTTGCCGGACGTGCTTTGCCGAACGTAGGATACTTTTGTTCAAGTTCTTCAAGTGAGTTTGCATATCTAAATTGACCAAGATAATTTACAAATTGAGTGTTGCCAGACTCTCTTGCTACATTTGTATGTAGACCGATATTAATTGTGACTTTTTCAATAATATTATCTGGCCCTTTAAGATAAATAGACAGCGGTCTTACTTGATTACCAGACAAATCTTCCCGTATATCATAAGAAACATCAAACGGTAGCTCTCTTCCTTGCCATTCTTCAATTTGTGATTTACTTGGGTTGAATCCTAGCAATTGAAATTCTGCTAGTCCTGTTTTTAGAGACCACGTTGATGTAGAGTTTTCTTGTGTTCCTGTATACATGTTTATGTATGGATTATTGGTTATAGATTAAATTTTTTGTTGGTTTATTATACCTTCTTTAAGATAAAAATATCTTGTTCCAATACGTATTAAATTTTCTTTTCTCTCCTTTGGTAGCAAAATCTGGATTTGTTAGCTCACAAATAATAAACTCTTGATTAGACAAGTGAGCTGGTCTAGCACCAGTGGCCAAGTCTTGTTCATGAGTTCTAAAAGACAAAATAGTTTGGTTGGCGTTTGTTGGATTTCTATACATATACCCAATAGCATCAGCGCCGGCACAAACTATGCCTTTAAGTTTACCTGTTAGATCCAAATCTTTTGCTTGCAAATCTTTACCGTTCTTGTTAATAGACGCATTTTTAACGTGTCCCACAAGAATTAAGCAAACATTTGCTTTTCCTTCAAGAGGAGCAAGAATGTCTTCAAATGCTTGTCTTAGCCAACCATAACCAGCGCCATTAGGAAGTTCTGTAACTACGTCTTTACCTGTAAATGATTTACCTAGCGGCTGTTGTTTATATAGCCAAGTTGCATATGCTCTAGCAAAATCTTCAATCTTGGTAATAGTATCTACTATAATATAGTCATAAGGATATTTACCTGTTTTATTTTTTTCTGCTTCAAGCGTATCTGCAAGCATCTTAAAGAATTCCAAAGGATTGACATTATTTTTCTTGCATTCTTCTTGAACATTAATTTTCATTGCTGAAACATAATCAGCTCCATTTTCGATATCAAGAAGCAGAGCGTCTTGAAGTTCTGCCAATGCTGTGGTTTTACCAACTTTGGTATGCGCAAAGATAACTATTTTCTTTGGATTCTGTGCAAGAGGTTCTTTTACCTCTCGTGGCAGTTGTATCATTTTATATTGGGTAACTTTTCAGCCTCAAACGTTTTTAAAGCTGGTGTGTTAGGTAGTGGTAGTTCTTCAAAATATGAACATTCTCCTAAAAACAATAATGGACATAAAGTGTTTCCTGAACCTTCTCTACCTGCAAGTATTTCAAGAGATCTAAATCGGTCTCCATATTTAGAAACATCGTATCCCTTAAAATTAAATATTTCATGTCTTGCAGGGCTAAATAGTCCTAGCGCTAAATCGACATCTCTTTGAGTGTCCTTGCAGTCTGCAAGTCCTGCCAACGTCGGCATCAGACTCTGCGCTTTTTTATGCTCTAAGCTTTCTTGAGCATTCATTTGCTGTTGTATAAGAACAGGATTGAATCCGAATAAATTCCTAGCTGTTACTAAATCTCCGGATGATAGTTTATTTATGCTAGAAGTAAGCGTTTCTCCATTTTCAGGTACTAGCAATGATGCATGATCTATTATAATTAGCGTAATCAAATCTGGATTATTGGGAACATACTCTTTTATGATTTTTTTAGGTCCGTTTCCGAAATCTTTTTCTTCATAAATTAATGTTCCTCTTGATTTTGCATAATTGAATATATCAAGCCATATACCATACCTGTTTCTGATATTATCTATATATTTAACTTTACTGAAATAAAAGTTAAAAAATTCTCTCATTTCTTTTATCTGTGTGAGAGTTCCAAGATCTAACGCTTCTTTCAAAGATCTTAGTTCTTTTGGAGATTTTAGTATGCCGTAATGATGATATAAAAAGTGACTAATTGCTTGCATGGTTTTTTGATGTGCTGACATTTCCAAGCTATAATAAAGTATTTCTACATCAAAATTGCTTTTATTGTGAGCAATATAGTGAATAGGATGATATACAAACATGTAATCTGTGATTTGACTCTTACCCACTTTTGCGTTAGCAGTTACCAGCGTGTATTTTCCTCTTTCTATACCTTCATAATAGTTACTAAATCTCTCAAATGCTGTAGGTATGCAGTTTAGCTTGCCAGAAACCTTACGGTCTCTAGCCTCTTCTATTTTTTGCACTACCTTTTCAAACGGATTACTTTGCAATATTAGAATTTTTTATTAAAATTAAACTTACTTTCTTCAACAATTGCGGATAAAGTTGATACTTCTTTTCCATTTTTAATTGAGAATATAAAATTATCTGCGCTAGGTATATAAGTTCTATCTGCATTACTTAGATATTCTGCTGTGATATTTATAACATCATCAAAAGATATATCTGGATTTAAAGTCAGCCAGCGTATCATGTTTTCTTCTACTGTTTTTCTATCTCCCATAGATCTAACACGTATTCCTCTAAACAGTACTCTAAACTCATCTATTCTATCTATAATATTTCGTATAAGCTCTGCTGATACTGGTATAGGAATATCCCCTGACTCTCCTTCAAAAACAGGTATTTTTACTATATACCCTCCTTTTATAAAATCTCTTTCTATAATCTTGTTTGTGGCAAGTATAGAAAATACGTAATCATCTATTGATGTATCTAAACCTAACTTGCAAGCGATCAGGAATAGGATAGCATTGTCGTCTAAGTTTAGGTTTGATATTAGTTGTTTTAACTCTTTTCTCAATACAATCTCCATTACAAATATATTCTACAGTTTCTGCTGTGATTAATGTGCAAAGTGGACATTTTTTCATATTAACTCGTTTAAGTTATATATTCTTTTATATCCCACATCATATCGTCGATTATGAGGAGCATCTAAAAGAAAGCAACATATACCTGCATTATTTAACTCTATGAAATTGTGATAAGCATCATCTACAAATACATCAATTCCAGATTGCTTTGCTACTTCTACTTTTGACTGTCCGTGTCCTACAGAATAAACAGGTACAGTTGGGAATCCATTATTTTGAATCCACTGCTTTGTTAGTTCTACAGGAACAGATCGACTAGTAATATAGCAATGCGGTTCAAATTTAATATCAGACGGCTTTAGTTTTGCTGGTATACTGAGGTAAAATTCATTTAACTCGTTTTCTGTAAAAGACTCAAAATGTGCTTTATTATTATAACTAAAATGCCAGTTTTCAGGAATAGGATAACCAAATTTTTTAGACCACGCTCCAGTCCAGTCGCAGATAACCTCATCAATATCAAGCCCTATTTTTATATGGCGTCGTCTTCTATCATCTCCTTGAGGGAATATTCTATAATAAGCAGCCAAAAAATGAGCATTACACTGCAAATGATCTACGTGAAGAAGACCAGACTCGTTATCGTAATCTTCTCCGCGTTCTATTGCTGCTAAATGTCTTTTTAAGCTTGCTATGACTCTTGACCAAGCCATTCCATGTTCCCAATTTCTGGGCGCATATTTAGAACTTCCGAAGGTTAAAACTTCTACAAGCCCCTTCTCTGCTTCTGGATGAATAAGATCATAACGTAACTTTTCTGAATCGTATCTTTTTCCTTCCATATCAATCAAATAGTCCGTATCCTCCTAATTGTATTTGACCTTTGGCTTCTACACGCTTTAAATCTATATCTGGTCTTGCGTATTTAATCATAGCCAGGTATATTTCAAAGTATGAATCATGCCAAAGATAGTAATAAGGATCTTCTTCAAAATCCGTACTATCTAAATCATCTTCATCGATAATCTCTTTTCTATCGAAATTAATCTTTAGTAATACAGGATCTAGTATTTCTTTTGATATTTCGTTTTCAGCGTAATCATTACAAAAATCAAGTAAATCAAATTCTAAAGAATCTACAGCTTCTGCGTAGATATTTTCAATTTCCTCAGCGCTAAAAGAAGTTTCAATATAATATTCAACTGTCTTTTCATGGCCATCACGTGACCAATCTCCAATAACAAATTCAATTATTTTCTTGTTTTCCATTATTAAAGTATTTTTGTATTGAAAATGATTTATCTACAAATTTTAATATCTTGTCTTTGTCTATATACATAGTATGATAATATGTTCCATCTCCTATTCTTACAACAGGAAATGCAGAAGCAGTTTTTATAATATCAAATATTCTCATTTTATTATCAACTCTTGATACGGCTTCTGAATATACTTCATCAAAATTGTAACCTTCTTTCGACATTAAAAATCTATAAAGAGGGGTATAATCTCTTCCGCATTTAACAGATCTCATAGGAACATGATAAATATCAGGATCTTTTTTTATTTTCGCTCTTTTCCATTTATATTCTCCTCCAGCAAGCATCTTGCTTTTTATAGATAAGCTTTTCCTATTTTCTTTTCTATACAGCGGCTCTTTGTTCATTATACCATTTTATAAAGCTGACAACTGCAGAATACGTTGCCTCTAATTTATCCTTACCATAATGCTCTGAAAAATATAAAGGCGGCTCTTCAATAATATCAGATCTAAACTTTGTATCTTGTATGCAGCATCTATTTGATGAAATGAATACTTCGTATCTATGACCAACAATATTCAAAGATTCAATCTTTTCAACAGCAAGCATTAACCATTCCCAAGAAGTGTTATGTCTTAAATATCTTACAACGCTTTGCGGAATATGTGCCTCATTATTTATAAATTTTTCTATTAGTAAATTATCATCCATTTTCCATCATTTTGTAGTAGTAATACGGTTCTTGATATTCAAATAATTCTGTTATCTTAATATTAGGATCTCCAAAAACTATTTCTTTCATTTTTCTCACGCTTACATTAGCTTCAAATGTTGAAGTATTAAGATCGCCTTTATAATGGTGCTTTAGATTTGCAACTCCTTTTCCTACCATACTGTAATATTCAAAAAACGATGTGTCGCTACATCTTATAACTACTTTAAAGTCTGTTCTTTTATTAAAATGATTTTTCCATGTATGAGAAGTTACAATAAATATATTTCCATCAAGTTGTCTTACAAACTTAATAGCTTTATCAATTTGAATATTACGTTTATATCTTACATTTTCATCTACTCGCTTTAGCTTTTTGTATATTTCCTGAGAAGTTACTGAATATGTGTTTCTAGGGTCTGCAACATCATACAAATGATATATCACAGTGCTTTCTGCAACTGTACATTCTTTCAACATTAATTTTTTGTATTCTTTTCCTGATCCTCCAAATCCAGAAACAAGAGGGTAGTATTCAACACCACATTCATAATAATTAGGCGTAGCTAATCTTTTAAATTCTTCAATAATATCAGGACATTTTTTTGCTATGTACTCGTCTAAGCTCATTTGAAGTCTATTTTTGGCAAGCCATAAGTTTTCAGATTGTTAACTCCCTTTGCTATTTTTTGAGGCACTAATTCACTTACTAAATCTTCTATCTGCAACTGCTTAACTAGTAAGCTAATTTGTATATAAACATCTGTTATCTCTCCAGCTACTAGTTCTTCATTAAATTTATTTTCTTTCCCTTTAGTAAATTTCTGAATAAGCTCAACTTGCAGTTCCGACAATTCTTCTAAGGTTTTGAGTACATTTCTTTCCAATGAAATATTAGTAAACTCTTCTGGAAATTCTTTTATCATTTTAAAGCGTTGTTTTACCAGTATAGGCCATAGCCGATTTAATAGAATTAGTCCATCCCATTAGATAAGGATATTGATCTTGATTTTTAGAGCCGTTTAACCATTCAGATAGTGTCCATCGTACAGGAATCCATTGAACAGAACCTTCGGATGGTTTAATATTCTTAAAAGGCTCTCCTATTTTTTTAATAGTATATTCGTAATTACTATTAGTAGTAAGAGTCGGCCCATCTATAATTTCTAGTTGTTGAATATCTATACGGTACTTCTTCTGCTCCTCTTGTGTACTCATTCCTGAGTATTTTACTATTAACTGGTCATCGTCATTATTCCAAATTTCTCCAATAGCTTTTCCTCGTGCTATCCAATTTTCTCCACTGTCATAACGCATTTGCGATGTTTTATCGCCAGCACTTTCTAAACATTGGGCAAATAACTTACCAATCATAACAAGGTCAGCACCAGCATCTAATAATGTATTTATAGCTGCGTATCCATTATCGTTAAATCCATATTTGGTTTCACATTGTTTGACATAGTATGATATACCATCTGCTACTATTTTAACTTTACTAACATTGCTCCATCTTTGTTTAGTTTCATTTGGTACAAAACCGTGTTTTTTAGCATACTCATTGTACGGAAGATAGGTATCTAAACAATATTCTTTAAACAATCCTTTAGCTTTAATGCAGGCTTTAATTAATTTAGCTAAATTTTTTTGTCCAACACCAGTGTTAGAAGTTGTATTACAACCTCCCCCACCTCCAATTCCTACACGAATATAATCAACACCCGTTTTAGCAAGTTCTATGAATGCTTCTACACTTGCTACATTACCAGCTATAATAATAAGATTGTTTCCGTGTATTTCTTTTGCTTTACGAATAGCATCATGTAAAGCAGGCATATTACCATTGGCTGTATCTATGCATACTTTATATTTTTTATCAGGTATTATATCTTCTTCAAGTTCGATAAAATATTGAATAAAATCTTTTAAAGACAATGAAACAAAGTATTCATCCGACATATCACCAACATCTCTTGGTAAACACACTTGAATTTTATTATCAAGAAATACCTGATAATTATTCTCATCTACTACACTATACATAGGTGCAGTAATAAGAGGAAGAAACCCATTCTCTTTATAAGGGTTTGCTTCTGATCTGGAATTAAGGCCTATAGCCGATTGCTTTATCATGGTTACTTGGTTTTCTATTTAAATACGCTTTCCAAAATACTTCTCTATCTGCTTTTTCAGGAAAGACTTGCTTTAGTGCCCTTTCTAACGAAGTTTTCCTTCCAACTTCTTTTACAAACTTATCTTTTGGAGAAAGTTTAGTTGTTCCTGTAGCAAATAAATTAAATCCTCGCGTTTCGATATTACACAAGGTA
>WBZP01001483.1_pt1 | contig 28631 bp, 22 predicted proteins | sample 5204301 | NCBI WGS metagenome assembly WBZP01 (sample SAMN12412401, study PRJNA552823) | activated sludge metagenome | isolation source: activated sludge from nitrification reactor of wastewater treatment plant... | place: USA: Pennsylvania | collected 2017 | reverse complement strand
CGGCGACGGTGGAGGTCAACGTTTTGGTGGGCAACTACCTGCCCACCATTCGCCGCGAGTAATCCGTTTCCCTCTCCCCGTGGGAGAGGGTTAGGGAGAGGGTCTTCCACATCAAGGCAGCCCTCCCCTAACCCCTCCCACAGGGAGGGGGATCAGATTCCCTCTCCCACAGGGAGAGGGTTAGGGAGAGGGTCTTCCACATCAAGGCGGCCCTCCCCTAACCCCTCCCACAGGGAGGGGGATCAGATTCCCTCTCCCCGTGGGAGAGGGCTTCCGGCTCCCTCTCCCTGTGGGAGAGGGTTAGGGAGAGGGGCCTTCCTCCGTGCCCAGGCTATCCTGGATCGGTTGTGGCTCGCGCGTGGGCGCGTTGTCGGGGGTGCAGGCGCCATGAAAGTAAGCCCAGGCGTTGCATTGATGGGTCTCGTCGAAGACGCACACGCTACAAAGGGTGCCGCCGGCGCGGGTGATGACCTCGAAGCTGTGGCCGTTCTCCTCGCAATAGGCCTTGGCCGGGTTCCCCAGTGTCGGGTCGGTTTGGGCCGCGTTTCCGGTCAGCAAGATTTGCCCGCTGCCATCCACCACGGCCTGCCAGCAGAAGCCGGTCGGGCCATCCCCCAGAGCGACGTGGTAAAGCGGCTCGTCGGCATTGGTGGATGTGGTAATGGTCATCATGCAACCGCCGGACTCAAAGTGGTACACGTCGTAGCCTGCCGGCGGTTGACCTTCGGTTTGCGCCGTCCACCCCGCTTGCCGGGGCGGCACGCACTCATTTGCCCCTTCGCGCAAAAACGCCAGCACCGCTTCGCGGGCCTTCATGACCCCTTCCGGCGCGCCGACTTCCGTTGGCACGATCTCGGGGGTGGGGGCGGCCGCTTGCATGCAGCCGGCCAGGCTGATGACCAGGCCCAGGCAGATAAGTAGCCGGCCGATGGGTTGTCTGTAAGTTGTCATGGAAAGCTCCCGTTCACCTCGATCAGATGTACCAGCGCCGCGCCTATGCCTCGCTCTCGCCGTTCAGGTGGAGCCGCGACACTGACGCGCGCTCGTTGCGGCCCAGAAAGATCAGCAGACAGACGGCCGGGCCGGCCGTCCGGTTGTGGAACTGGTGGGGCTGGGCCGATGCGAACAGCAAACTATCGCCGGCCTTGAGGTGGTAGCTTTCGGGGCCGATGCGATACTCAATTTCGCCCGCCAGGCAGTGGACAAACTCCTCCCCCTCATGGGCTACCGGCTCATCGTTGATACCCGAGCCGGGGGCGATTGTCATTAGGAACGGCTGGAGTTGTTGGTAGGGTAAGCCTACGCCCAGGCTTTCCAGACGCACCCCGCCACGTTCAGTCATGAGCCGGTCGGCCGCGGGGACGAATACGACCGCGTGTTCGTGTTCGTCGCGGAACAGTTCGGTGATGGACACCCCCAGCGCCTCGGCCAGCCGGTGGAGAGAGGAGACGGTGGGCGAATTGTCACCCCGCTCGATCTGGCTGATGGTGTTGATGGACAGACCGCAGCGGCCTGAGAGCGCGCGCAAGGAGAGATTGCCGCGCTCACGCAGCCCGCGGACACGCTGGCCAACAAGCGCGGTGGGGGAAGATTCGGTCATCACTTACTCCTAATAGGCAGACATCTCAAATAACATTGTACAATTAAAACGTACAAATGTCCACTTAAATGGAGTTCTTGGGGGCGAAGCTGATAAAACGGCCCTCCCCTAACCCCTCCCCGCGGGAGGGGGAGCCAGTTCCCTCTCGCTGGGGGAGAGGGTTAGGGGGAGGGCCTGCCGGTCGTCCAGAGCCAAACACAAAGTATTTTCGCTATTCCTGCGACTGCAAGAACCGACGAATCTCAGGATTCTCGCGCAAGAAGCGATCCTCGGCGATCAACTGTTGATAGTGATTGGCCGATGACAACTCCGGGTTGGTGTAGACGCTGCCGAACGATTCGCGCCAGGCCATGTAGCGCTCAGCTTGCGACACTTCGGGATTGGTGTAAATAGTGACGGCCGGTTCAGTCGTCACCACCGCGGGACGGGCCAGGGCTACGACGATAAGCACGGCGATGGCGACAATCGCTACAGCGGCGATGATGAGGGCCAGGTTGTTGTGGTGCTTCTCTTCTGGCAACCGGACAACAGGTGTGTTCTGCATGGCTACCATCCTTGCCGGCCCCTGGCGTCGTTGAGAAAGGTTTTGCGCGCCAACGGGCCAACGATCTACCGATAGCTTAGCACTCCGGCGTACTCACGAACGTGGCGACGCTGTGTGTTGCGGTGTGTCTGCTGTGCCCTCCTGCGCCGTAAGCCACGATTTTGTGCTATAATTATGGTAGGGGTGAGAGAGCGCGTCAGGCAGCGCCCTCGGAGAGTGGCCGAATGCTCGACATCAAGTTGCTCGGCCGTTTCAGCGTGACACGAGATGGGCGTCTGCTGGATTTTCCCTCGCGACCCTCGCAACTCCTGCTGGCTTACCTGCTGCTGAACGCTGGAGCGCCCCAGCCGCGTGAGGCGCTGGCCGACATCATCTGGCCTGATTCCTCGGCCGCCAATGCCCGGGCTAACTTGCGTCATGCCCTCTGGCAACTGCGTGCGGCCCTCGATGACGCCGATAACGCCCAGGTGAGCGCCATTGTCCATAACCCCCATGAGATTGCCTTCAATCGTCAGAGCGCCTACTGCCTCGACGTGGAAGAGCTGGAATGGGAACGACCGGTGTGGACGACGGCGGCGTTTATGGAAGCAGCCGCGGCCTACGGCGGCGAACTGCTGCCGGGATTCTACGAGCCGTGGATCGTCCTGGAGCGGGAGCGACTGGCGGCCGTGTTCTATCGCCGCATGAGCCGATTGATCGAGCGGCTCATGGCCGAGAGGCGTTGGGAAGAAGCACTTGTCTGGGCCGAACGCTGGATCGGTCTTGACGGCGCGCCTGAACCGGCTTATCAGGCGCTGATGCGAGCCTATGCCGCCCTGGGCGACGCCGGCCAGGTCGTCATCGTCTATCGGCGCTGCCGCGAGGCGTTGCGGGAACAACTGGGGATCGCGCCCTCGTCGGAGACTCGCCTCCTGGTTGAGAGTCTGACCCACGGCGATTGGCCGCCGGCCGATCCACAGCCTCACACTCGGGGCGACGACGAGAAGTTTACCGAGCAGGAAACAGCGCCGCCGCCACCGGCCACCGGCGAGCGGGCAGAATTGACGGCGGCGTTGGCCCAGGTTCAGATCGAACAACAGCGCGCCAATTGGTACCGTCTGTTCCTCAGCCTGCTGGCGGTTGTGACGGCGGCGCTCAGTGCGGCATTGGCGGCGCGGCGGCGGCGAAAGCTCCGAACGACGCGGTCTTGACGCGCCGTGTCAGTGGTGACATTCGTCAGGTTTTCTGCGTGACAAATGTCACTATCGGTCGTGCCGCCGCGAGTGCACAATACCCATGTATTCGCCTATCCGAATACATGAGGTATATCAGTGGATTCTCCCTCGATTGATGAGTTGAACCTCCTCCACGCCAATGTTTGTCAGGCGTTGGGCGACCCCAAGCGGCTGCTCATTCTCTACGCCCTGGTCGAGCAGTCGCGTAACGTTTCGGCCCTGGCCGAGCATCTGGGCCTGCCCCAGCCGACCGTTTCGCGCCACCTGCAAGTGTTGCGCGAGCGCCATCTGGTCGTCGCCGAGCGCGACGGCGCGTCGGTGGTCTATCACCTGGTTGAACCGCGGGTCATCGCCGTGCTGGACACGATGCGCCAAATTCTGCGCGATTCCCTGGCTCGCCAATCGGATCTCGTCGCTGCCCTTGTCCCGGAGCCACAATGAAGAACTTCCGCTACCTCTGGATCGTCGGCCTGGTCGTGACGGCGGCCATCATCGCCGTGCCGGTGCTGCTGTTCGCCTCGTCGGGCGACGCGGTTTCGCCCGATCCGTGGGCCTACGTCCAGCCCACGCCGGCCCACACCAACCACGCCGCGCTCATGCCCGGCCCCTATGCCAGCGGGCAGGAGGTGACGGCCGCCTGCCTGGAGTGCCACGAGACGGCGGCCCAGGAGATGATGCAGACGACCCACTGGACGTGGGAGAGCGAGCCGCTGCAACTGCCCGGCCGCGACGAACTGGTGACTGTCGGCAAGAAGAACCAGCTCAACAACTTCTGCATCGGCATTCAGGGCAACTGGACGGGCTGCACCTCGTGTCATGCGGGCTACGGCTGGGAGGATGCCAGCTTCGACTTCAGCCAGCAGACGAGCGTGGATTGCCTGGTCTGCCACGCGGACGCGAGCACCTATGGCAAGGGAACGGCCGGCAACCCGGCCGATGGGGTAGACCTGGTGGCGGCGGCGGGCAGCGTGCGCCGGCCGACGCGCCAGAACTGCGGCAGTTGCCACTTCAACGGCGGCGGCGGCAACGCCGTCAAGCACGGCGACCTGGACGAGAGCCTCTACTATCCCGACGCCGGCATTGACGTTCACATGGGCCAGGACGGTTTCGAGTGTGTTGATTGCCACGCCGGGGAGAATCACCAGATCCTCGGCCACAGCATCTCCGTTAGCCCCCAGGTGAAGGAGTCGGCCGTGGCCTGCGCCGACTGCCACATGGAGCCGATCCACGCCGACGAACGCATCAGCGCCCACACCGACACCGTGGCTTGCCAGACGTGCCACATCCCCGAAGGGGCGCTGCGCCACGCCACCAAGGTGGATTGGGACTGGTCAACGGCCGGGCAGGACTTGCCCGAAGACCCCCACGTCTACCTGAAGATCAAGGGCAACTTCGTCTATGAGCACGACATGCAGCCGACTTACGCTTGGTGGAACGGCGCGGCCGACCGCTACTTGCTGGGCGACCTGATTGACCCCACCCAGGTGACGCGCATCAATGCCCCGCTGGGCGACATCAACGACGCCACGGCCAAAATCCACCCGTTCAAAGTCCACACCGCCCGCCAACCCTACGACGTGCTCAACGAGTACCTGTTGGTGCCCATGACCGCCGGCGAGGGGGGCTTCTGGGACACATTCGACTGGGACAGCGCCTTCCGGCTGAACGAGCCGAACACCGGTCTGGTCTTCAGCGGCGAGTATGGCTTCGCGCCCACGGCGATGTATTGGTCCATGGATCACATGGTGCAGCCGGCTGAGGAGGCGCTGCAATGCTACGACTGCCACGGCGAGAACGGCCGCATGGATTGGGCCGCGCTGGGCTATCCGGGCGACCCGCTGACTTGGGGGGGGGAGGGAGTAGGGCAGTAGGTCAGTATTCAGTAGGTCAGTAGGTCAGTAGACCATAGCCGCGACACCATGCACGACTGACCGCCGACGACTTGACCCACTGAACACTGACCCACTGAACACTGACCCACTGACCTACTGAACACTGACTTACTGAACACTGGACACTGGACACTGCCATGCACCGGCGACTTCTCATCCCACTCATTCTCGCTCTGGCCGGGCTGCTGTTGCTGCTCGGCGGCGGGGCGGCGGCGCAGGACGACGAACCCGTCGCCACGCCGGCGGCGGCCTCGCCCATGCACCCCGTCTTCCCGCTGTTGGACGCCACTGGCGACAACGTGCTCGACTCCGGCCGGGCCGTCTCGACGATGACCACCTGCGGCGGCTGTCACGACACGGCCTTCATTGCCGCCAATAGCGACCACGCCGACGCGGGGCTGTCCACGTTCGCCGAACCCGGCACGCTGGCCGGCGGCCGGGCGTGGGACAGCGGCGATGGCCTGTTCGGCCGCTGGGATCCGCTGTTCTACCGCGTCCTGTCGGGCGACGACGACCCGCTGATTGACCTGACGACGCCGGAGTGGGTGCAGCTATTCGGCGCGCGCCACGCCGGCGGCGGCCCGGCCACCACCAGCCGCGACGGCCGGCCGCTGACGGACCTGGAGCCGGGCGCGGGCGTCGAGGCCACCATCATTGATCCGGCGACGGGCGAGGCCCAGGCGTGGGACTGGCAGCAATCGGGCACGGCCGAGCTAAACTGCTTGCTGTGCCACTGGCCGCAGCCCAACGACGAGGCGCGCCGGGCGGCGCTGGCCGCGGGGCGGTTTGGCGAGGCGGTGGCAGCGACGTTGGTGGGCAGTGGGGTGGTCGAAGCGCAGGGGGGCGGGGGAGCAGGGGAGCAGGGGGAATGGACGTACAATCCGGCGGCGTTTGACGATCAGGGGAGTCTGCGGCCGGAGTACGTGCTGGTGCAGGACCCGACGGTGAGCAACTGCGGCGGCTGCCACGGTGTAACCCATAATGACCAGGCTGCGCCGCTCAGCTTCGACGCCCTGGGCCTCAACGACTGGACGACGCTGACGACGGGGCAGGTGATGTCGCCGCAGCGCATCAGCGCCGGCGGGCTGAACATTGCCGGCAAGACGACGCTCGGCCGCTCGTGGGACGTCCACATGGAGCGCGTCCTCGACTGCACCGACTGCCACTACTCGCTCAACAATCCTGTCTACTACCGCGAAGCAACCGGCGACCAGCCGGCCCACCTGGCGTTCGACCCGCGGCGCATTGATTTGGGCGAGTACATCTACCGGCCGCTGCACAACTTCGCCTCCGGCAGCAGCGCCCAGAGCGTGGTGACCGGCCCGGCGACGCTGCGCCGTTGCGAAGCCTGCCACAACGCCGCGGATGCCCACGACGACTGGCTGCCCTACACCGCGCGCCACATGGCCGCTGTAGCCTGCGAGACGTGCCACGTGCCCAAGCTCTACGCCCCGGCGCTAGAGTCCATTGACTGGACGGTGCTGACCACGGCCGGGGAGCCGGTGCGGAGCTATCGCGGGTTGGAAGGGGTGACGCTCGACGCGGGGACGCTGATCAGCGGCTATGAGCCGGTGTTGCTGCCGCGCGACAACGGCGACGGCACAACCACGCTGGCCCCGTTTAACTTGATCAGCAGTTGGTACTGGGTCGCTGGCGAGCCGGCGCAACCGGTGCCGGAGAGGGCGCTGCGGGCGGCCTATCTGGACGGCGACGGGTATGCGCCGGCCATCGTGGCGGCGTTCGATGGCGACAGCGACGGCGAGATTTCGCGTAGCGAACTGGCTATCACCACTGACGCCCAGGTAGAGGCCGTGGCCGACCGGCTGGCCGCGGCAGGCTTTGCCGGGGCGCGCATCACCGCTGAAGTGCTGCCCTACGCCATTCACCACAACGTCGCCACAGACGAGTGGGCCACAGCCGATTGCCGCGCCTGCCACGGCGGCGACTCGCGATTGGCGGCGGCCTTTGATTTGTCGTCACGCACGCCGGGCGGGGTGCGGCCGGCGCTCTTCGAGGGCGGCTCGGTCAGTTGGCCGGGCGACATCGTGGCCGGAGAGGGCGGGGCGCTGCGCTTTGTGCCCGACACAGCCGCCGCCGGGCTATACGTGTTGGGCCACAACGCGGTGGGGTTGATTGACTGGTTGGGGATGCTCATGGTGTTGGGCGTCATGCTCGGCGTCATCGTCCACGGCGGACTGCGCTTCTTCACGGCCCGGGCGCGGGCGAAGGCACTGGGGCCGGCGGCGGCGGCCGAGACGCAGCCGGTGTACATGTACGACGTGTACGAGCGGCTGTGGCACTGGCTACAGACGGCGGCCATCCTCTTGCTGCTCTTCACCGGGCTGATCATCCACAAGCCGGACACCTTCGGCATCTTCAGCTTCCGCTACGTCGTCCAGGTACACAACATCCTGGCCCTGCTGCTGGTCATCAACGCCGCGCTGTCGCTGCTCTATCACCTGGCCAGCGGGCAGATCAAGCAGTACATCCCCCGGCCGCGCGGCTTCTTCGACCAGGCGTTCTTGCAGGTCAAGTACTATCTGCGCGGCATCTTCCACAAGGAGCCGCATCCGTTCGAGAAGACGCGCGACCGCAAGCTGAACCCGTTGCAACAGTTGACCTACGTCATGGTGCTCAACGTGCTGCTGCCGGCGCAGATCATCACCGGCGGCCTCATGTGGGGTGCTCAACGCTGGCCGGGGCTGACCGAGCGGCTGGGCGGGTTGCCGTGGCTGGGGCCGCTGCACACGCTGGTGGCCTGGTCGTTTGCGGCGTTCATCATCCTCCACGTCTATCTGACCACCACCGGACCGACGCCGGCGGCGGGAATCAAGGCGATGATGTTGGGCTATGAAGACGTGGAAAGCCATGAACCGCCGGCGGCCGCGAGTATGGCTGATTAAAAGCGTGAGGTTTCCTGAGGAGAAGCATATGACGACAATTTCAACACCGCAGATTGAGGAGACGCCGCGCGAGCAAACGGCCGTCCGGCGGGCCGCGCGGCCCTACGTCCACCCCTATGCCGGGGGTATGTTGCTGGGGCTGGTGTTGTTCGCCACCTTTTTCCTGACCGGCAACGGCCTGGGCGCGTCGGGCGGCATGAACCGGCTGGTTGTCTGGCTGGAGGACATCTTCGCCTCCGGCCACGTTGACCGGACGGCCTACCTGACGAGCATGGCCGGCGGCGAGACGAACCCGTTCGATAGCTGGGTGGTGTTTGTGTTCATCGGCCTGTTCATCGGCGGCGCGCTGTCGGGCTGGCTGTTCGGTCGCAACAAGGTGGAGACGCAAGCCGGCCCCCACACGCCGGTGCGTGTGCGCTGGCTGTTCGCCTTTCTGGGCGGCAGCATCATGGGCTACGGGGCACGCATGGCCCGCGGCTGCACCAGCGGCCAGGCGCTGTCGGGCGGCGCGGTGCTGTCGGTCGGCAGTTGGGCGTTCATGTTCGCCGTCTTCGGCGGCGGCTATGCGCTGGCCTACTTCGTCCGCCGTCTTTGGAACTAGTGAAAGAAGCTCACGCAAAGGCGCGAAGGGGCAAAGGACGCAAAGAAAGAAAAGAACGAATTGGAAGGAATGAAGCTCTTCTTTGCGTCTTTGCTTCTTTGCGCCTTTGCGTGAGCCTATTTTCGGAGGATTGACATGGCGCCTTTTCCGCTGGCACTGGCCGATATTCTGGGCCATTGGGGCCAATACGTCATCTATCTGCTGATCGGCATCGGCTTCGGCTTCGCGCTGGAGATGTCGGGGTTCGCCAACTCGAAGATTCTGGCGGGGCAGTTCTATCTGCGCGACATGACCGTACTCAAGGTCATGTTTGGGGCCATTGTCACCGCTATGGTACTGGTCTTTCTCACCTCTGGGCTGGGGCTGCTCGATTTCAATTTGGTGTACGTGAACGAGACCTATCTGTGGCCGGGCATCGTCGGCGGGTTGATCATGGGCGTGGGCTTCATCCTGGGCGGCTTTTGCCCCGGCACGTCGCTGGTGGCGGCGGCCGTGGGCAAGCTCGACGGGCTGATCTTCGTCCTGGGCGTGCTGTTCGGCATCTTCGCCTTCGGCGAGACGGTCGGCTTCTATGAGGAGTTTTGGCACTCCTCTTACCTGGGCCGGCTGACCATCCCCGATTGGCTAGGGCTGCCCTATGGCGTGGTCGTCGTCGGCATCGTCCTGATGGCCCTGTTCATGTTCTGGGGCGCGGAGCATCTGGAGCGCATCTTCGGCGGGCGCGATTTGAGCAAGGAGCCGAAGTGGCGTCTCTACGCCGGCGGCGGTCTGCTGGGCGTGGCCCTACTGGTGGCCTTCGTCGGCCAGCCGACCACCGCCGACCGCTGGGCACGGATGGAAGCGACGGAGATGGCCCGGTTGGCCAACCGCGAGGTGCAGATTCACCCCGCCGAACTGGCCAAGACGATGACCGACGACACCCTGCGGACGATCATCCTCGACGTGCGCGATGAGGCCGACTTCAACCTCTTCCACCTGCAAGATGCCCGCCACGCGCCAATGGCTGTGCTGCCGGGCATGGTAGCCGAGCTGCGGGCCGCGCCGGCCAACACCGTGGTCGTCGTCGTCGGCAACGACGAGACGGCGGCCACCGAGGCGTGGCAGTTCCTGCGGGCCGAGAGCGTGCGCAGCGCCTATATCCTGGAAGGCGGGCTGAACAACTGGATTCGCACCTTCGGCGACGCGGCTTTCGTGGCCGACAACGCCATTGCCGGGGCGGCCGACGACACCCTGGCCTTCCACTTCCCGGCGGCCCTGGGCGCGGCCTACAGCTTCGCTGCCCCCAACGAGCAACTGGCGGCCAACATCGCCTTCACCCCACGCATCGTGCTGGAGGTGAAGCGCGGGCCGGGCGGGGGAGGGTGTGGGTAGTGAGGAATCAGTGGGTCAGTAGGTCATACTGACTCACTGCCCCACTGACTTACTGACCTACTGACCTACTGTTCACAAAGCCACCGCCAGCCACCCCGGCAGCGAATCAAGCAGCCGGGCCATAATTTCGGCCGTGCGGGCGACGAACACCTCCGGCCGGCCATAGGCCTCGCCGTTGTCGGCGCTGACCAGGTCGGTGACGCCGCGCAGGATGAGGCAGCGCACGCCGTTGCGGGCGGCCACGTGGGCAATGGCCCCGCTCTCCCAGTCGGCGGCGATGGCCCCGAAGCGAGCGCGCAGGTCGGCGATCTCCGCGCCGACGATGTCGCGGTCGGCCGAGATGAGCAGTTCGCGCTGCACCGGCAGGGGCAGCGGCCCGCGCAGCCACGACAGGTCAATCTCTTTCGCGTAGTGAGCCAGCGCCTCATCAGCATCGCCCATCTGCTCCAGGATGTCGTAGACCAAGGTGAAGTCGGCCAGCAGCAGCGCGCCCGCGGCCACGTCGCCGGCAAAGCCGCCACAGGTGCCCAGGTTCAGTAGCAACTTCGGCCGCCAGCGGTCAATGGCGTACTGCGTCGAGGCGGCGGCGTCAATCTTGCCCCAGCCACCGTGGAAGAGGACGACCGCAGCCGGCCGGCGGCCGACCGCCGGCAGGGTCACATAGAGGGCCTCGCCATACGGGGTGGCGATGGGCGGCGCGTCGGGGAAGTGGGCGCGCACGGGCCGCCATTCGGCGTGGGCGGAGATGAGGACAACGGCATCGGTTTCCTGAGTCATTCACGAATTATAGTGAAACGGCGGCGACTTTCGCTATAATGCGCCCGGTTGGGGCGAGCAACGCACACGGCACTGCCGCAAATTGGCCCCCAGGCCCCGCTTGGCCCCGCGAGGAGTCCGTCATGAATCATCGAAGCACGTTCACGCTGCTCGCCGTGCTGCTGGCCCTTGTCGCGCTGTCGGGCTGCATTGGGTTGCAGACGGTCGAGACGACAACGCCGCCGGCCGCGGCAACTGTCGCTGCCACCGAAGCGGCCGAGCCAACCGCCGCAGCCACGGAAGCCGAGCCGACGGTAGCAGCTACCGCGGTCGTGGAACCGACGGCCGCCGCCACCGAAGTCGTGACAACGGCCACCACCGAGCCGATAGCCGAAGCAGGCGGCGACTTGCCGCCGGCCGTCTTCTACGACCTGGGCGAGACAACGCTCGTCCAGGACAACTTCGCCGCAGACAGCCGCTTCCGCAACATGCCGGCGCGGCTCAACGGCGTCATGGCCACGCCTACGGGCGAGGGGTCGTTTCCGGTGGTCTTAGTCCTTCATGGCACGCACCCCGGCTGCCCGGTGGTGGGCGAAGTTGACGTCTGGCCGTGCGACATCGAAGTCGAGCAGCGCAACTACGCCGGCTTCGAGTACCTGGTGCGCGAATTGGCCGCCCGCGGCTACGTGACCCTGGCCCCCAACATCAACGCCGAGTTCACTTTCGGCTTCGGCGAACCGATCTTCGGCGTGCGCCTGCGTCAGTTGCTCGATCAACACCTGCGGGCGCTGGCCACGGCCGCCGGCGGTGGGGCCAACGACTTTGGCGTCGAACTGGCCGGCGTGGCCGACATCGGCCAACTGATCCTCATTGGCCACTCGCAGGGCGGCGAAGCGGCCAACAGACTAACCCGCCAGTATAGCCTGAACGCGCCGGAGACGGCGGCCGAGCTGGGCTATGGACCGGTGGCCGGGCTGCTGCTGGTGGCCCCGGCGCTCAATAACGAGGGCAGCGACGGCAGCGACGTGCCCCTGGCCGTCATTCTGCCCGCCTGCGACGGCGACGTGATGGGGCTGGACGGCCAGCACTACTACGAGGCCGTGCGCTTCCAGGTTAAACACACCTGGGCGACAACGGCCCTGCTGGAGGCGGCCAATCACAACGGCTTCAACACCATCCTGGGCGGCGACATGGTCAACCACAGCAGCCGCCCGGCTTGCCAGCCGTTGCTGACGCCCGCCGCGCAGCAGCAGTTCCTGGTGGAGTACGCGGCTGACTTCCTGACCGCCGTCCTGGATAAGTCGCCCGAAGCGCAGGCGGCGGCTCTGGCCCGGCTGGGCCTGGACGTAAGCCAGCCCGCCCCGACCGAACTCTACGGCCGGCCGGCGCGCGTCAACTTCCTGCCCGCTGTAGACGAGCGCCTGGCCCTGTTCGCGCTTAGCGACGAGGCCGGCGTGACCACCAACGCCCTGGGTGGGGCGGTTACTTCCGAGGGCGCGACCCTGTTCTACTGCCCGGCCGGCTTCACGGTCGAGCCGGAGCTGGCCCCCTGCCGCCGGCCAAACACGACGATTCCAGGCTCCCCGGCGCTGGCCGTGGTCAGTTGGCCAGGCCCGGCGGCGCTGAAGTTGGCGCTGCCGGCCGGCGCGGGCGATTTGAGCGGCTACACCACGCTGACGTTGCGCGCCGTCATTGACCCCCTCTCGGATAGCAACGCCGCCGACACACCACAGAGCTTCAGTGTGCGGCTGACCGACGGCCGCGGGGCGACGGCCAGCGTCGTCGTCGGCCCGAACGAACCGGCGCTGCAAACCATCAACGGTGAATTCAGGGAAGATGACTTCTTCCCGCCCGGCATTCTGGACGCCATTGTCCACATGACCACGGTGCGCGTGCCGCTGGCGTCGTTCACTGGCGTTGATCTGGGCGACATCACTGAGGTGGCGCTGGTGTTCGATCAGACGGTGAGCGGGACGTTGTTTGTGGCTGATGTGGAGGTGGCACGGTAGAGCGCTTCTTTTGTAGCGCGGGATGATGGGAGATTAGCAATTAAATTAGCATGGTGCGCCGCCTGGTCGCGGGGGACACGGGAGGCGGTGGACTGTCGCTCGATGGGTCGCGGCCCCGCCGCGACGACGCTCTTGCTGACACAGCGCTTCATTCACCCGTTGCCACGTGCCGTCCAGGCACCATCTGCTGTATCGGGGTGCTATGATCGAGGTGCGAGACCAGTTCCTGGTGAGATAGAGAGCCTATATCGCCGAGATAGTCCCAGGCGCGGAGCCTGGCGACACGGGAGATGAGGGTGCCGTAGGCCTTCGTGCCCAATAGCAGCGCGATTTCGGCCTCGGATCGGTCGTCACCCACGTAGGCCAAAACCAATAATCGGCACGCGCCAGTAGATGCCTTTTACGGAGAATAAAGCGGAGCAGCAGGAAGGGAAGGAGGGGTTATGTCCGCTGATCTCCCCCCATGACTTCTCAGGTACAATAGTAGCCATGGAATCAGTGACTCTGATCGCGACGGCCAAGTTTGGGCTGGAGGCAGTGGTGAAGCGGGAAGCGCTGGCGCTGGGCTTCGACGAGGTGCGGGTCAGCGAGGGACGGGTGGTATTTGCGGCAACGCTCGACGGCATTCCGCGGGCCAACCTGTGGCTGCGCTGCGCCGACCGAGTGTTGTTGTGGGTGGGGGAGTTTACCGCCGTTACCTTCGACGAACTGTATGAGCAGACGCGGGCGTTGCCCTGGGAGCGGTGGATTGCGCCGGACGGCCGTTTTCCGGTCAATGCCCGGGCAGTCCATTCCACGTTGCAGAGTGAGCGCAGTTGCCAAGCGATTGTGAAGAAGGCGGTGGCGGAGCGACTAGCGGCGGCCCATGGTGTGGCGGTTCTGCCGGAGACGGGGGCCGACTACGGCATTCAGGTCGCCATTCGCCAGAACCGGGCGCTGCTGACGCTGGACACGTCCGGGGACGGGTTGCACAAGCGGGGGTATCGGGCCGAGGCGGGGGCTGCGCCGCTCACGGAGACGTTGGCGGCGGCGCTGGTGTTGCTATCGTTCTGGGACAGGGACCGTCTGCTGATTGACCCGATGTGCGGCTCCGGCACCATCCTGATCGAGGCGGCGATGATTGGGCGGCGGATGGCTCCGGGACGGTTGCGGTCGTTTGCCGCGGAACGATGGCCCGCACTGGGGGAGGGGCTTTGGCAGGCGGCACGGCAGGCGACGGCGGCTGTCGACCGGTCGAGCGAGTTGGCGCTGTTCGGCTATGACCGGGACCCGGAGGCGATCCGCATCGCCAAACAGAACGCCGCCTTAGCCGGGGTGGGGGATGACATTACGTTCGAGCAGAAGGCGCTGGCTGATCTTTGGATTGATCAGGAGCACGGCATTCTGATCTCTAACCCGCCCTATGGCCGGCGGATGGCGGAGTTTAGGGAGATCAACACGCTCTACATCACGCTCAACAAGATGATGCGCAAGAAGCAGGGGTGGTCGGTCTATATCCTGACGGCTGACGAGAAGTTTCCCGACTACTTTAAGCGCGGCCGCCCGGACCGGGTGCGTAAGCTATTCAACGGTAATATCCGGGTGGATTACTACCAGTATCATGGGGAGAAACAAAAGGCCTGACCCAATTCTGATTCATCCAGCGGCGGAGGCTAGCTAGGCATTAATTGTTGCTCCGACAAGCGCTCCTGAATCATGAATCGTTCCGCTATATTGTCGGGTTTATCTGTTATTGTGCAAAAGCCACGGGGCTACGTCATAGCACCAGCCGAGGCCGGCTTGAGAAGTAATCAGCTACGCGCGCATCGTCAAAGCCAGGCGCGCAATCTGCTTCAGGTGCGACCGCTCATGACTCGCCAACCAATCGGCATAACTGAACACCGTGCGCCGTAGCGTGCGGCCCGCGCCTTTGACCGTCGCCCCGCGCGACCACGCTTCAGGTGGCAGCGGCTCCAGGACGGCCAGTAGCGCGGCGCGCTGTTCGGCAAAGGCGGCCAGCGAGGGGGAAAACTCAAGTTGGGGATAGTCCGTTTGCTTGATCCAGGTCGTTGGGTTGACAGCACGATACGTCGGCTCGTCCTCGGCCAGAATCCGGGCGATGCAGTCGCCCCACACGTCGGCGCAGGAGCGTAGGTGGGCCAGAATGTCGTTGGCCGACCATTCGCCGAGGGTGGGGGCGGCGCGCAGTTGAGCCGGGGAGAGATCGGCCGTCGCCACGGCGATGCGCTGCGGCGCGGCGATCAGAAGAGCCAGGAGTTGGGTGATGTCGTACATCGCTCTTTTGTAGCGCGATTCTCCAGAATCGCGTGCTTCTCGGCGGCGCACCAGGCGCGATTCTGGAGAATCGCGCTACACGCGCAGCGCCCGGTCGAGCCAGTCAATGGCCCGCCCATCGCGGATCATGTCCGGCGTGACGCGGATGAGCGTCCAGCCGTAGAGGGCGGCCTCGTTGTACTTCTCGCAATCCTGCTCGAAGCGCTCCGGGTGGGCGTGCCCTTTGCTGCGGCCGGTGTCGGTCTGCATCCAGATGCCGCCCTCGATCTCGCAGGCCACCAGCAGCCCGTCGCCCCGCCAGCAGAAGTCGAAGCGCCAGTTGCGGTTGGCGTGGAAGACGTATTCGGGGATCGGCTCCGGCAGGCCGGCCAGGCGGATCTGCTCCAGCAGGACGGTGTTCCAGTTGACGCGGGCGCGGCCGGAGCCGGCGGTTTCGCGGCGCAGCGAGCGGGGGCGGGGCAGGCGCGCTTTCATGCCTGAAGGATAGCACATTTGTGCTAGACATTCAATCCACCCGTGGCACAGGATAAGAATCCTGTGCCACGGGTGGTGGGGTGGGTGGGAGCACAGGATAAGAATCCTGTGCTACAGCAGCGCGGACTGGAACGCGGCGACGTTGTCGGCCACACTGCCCGGCCCGCCGAAGATGGCGCTGCCGGCGACGAGGATGGTGGCTCCGGCGGCGGCGACCTCGGCGGCGTTGCCCGGCTTGATGCCGCCGTCCACCTCCAGCTCGGCGGCCGAGCCGAGGGCGTCCAGCATCCCCCGCAGCCGGGCGATCTTGGCCGTGCTGGTGGGGATGTAGGACTGGCCGCCGAAGCCGGGGTTGACTGACATGATCAGCACCAGGTCCACGTAGGGCAATATCTCTTCTAGCGTCGAAAGCGGCGTGGCCGGGTTAAGCGTGACGCCGGGCCGCACGCCCAACTCGCGGATGGCCTGCACGGTGCGGTGCAGGTGGGGGCAGGTCTCGACGTGGACGGTCAGGATGTCGGCTCCGGCGCGGGCGAAGTCGGCCAGATAGCGATCCGGCTGCTCGATCATCAGATGCACGTCCACGGTGGCCCCGTGCCGGTCGGCCAGCGGGCGCAGGGCCTGGACGATTAGCGGGCCGATGGTGATGTTGGGCACAAAGTGGCCGTCCATGACGTCCACGTGGATAAAGTCGGCCCCGGCGACGAGCGCCTCTTCGACGTGCGCGCCGAGGCGGGCGAAGTCGGCCGAGAGGATGGAGGGGGCAAGATGAATTCGAGACATATCTAACCTCTAAAGAGAAGAGTCCACAGATTACGCAGATTTCACAGATTATGTCTATTAATCTGTGAAATCTGCGTAATCTGTGGACTCTTCTTCTAACGGTATTCGACCTGGCTATAGGTCATGAGCTTGTCCCAGCGATGGTGGGCCTCGATGGTGCGCCACGTGCCGGAGCGGGAACGGGTGACGAGGGAGTGGGTGATGGCCCCGGTGGCGGTGTAGCGCACGCCGCGCAGGAAGTCCCCCTGGGTGATGCCGGTGGCGGCGAAGAAGTGGTCGTCGCCGGTGGCCAGCTCGCTCAGGGTCAGCTTGCGGCCGATGGCGATGCCCGCCGCCTCGATGCGCTCCCGCTCGCCGTCGGACTGCGGGGCCAAACAGCCCTGAATCTCGCCCCCCAGGCCGTGCATGGCGCAGGCGGTGATGACTCCCTCCGGCGTGCCGCCGATGCCCATGACGATGTCAATGCCCGTGCCCGGCAGGGCGGCCATGAGCGACGGGGCCACGTCGCCATCGCTGATGAGGCGGATGCGCGCCCCGGCCTCGCGCACGGCGCGAATGCGGGCCTGATTGCGCGGCCGGTCGAGGATGACCACCGTCACCTCGTCTACGTCCAGCCCCTTGGCCGCGGCGACGATGGCCAGCGTCTCGGCCACCGGCGCTTCCAGGTCTACCCGGCCGGCCGCCTCCGGGCCGACGACGAGCTTGTCCATGTAGAAGGCTGGGCCGGGATCGAACATCGTGCCGCGCGGGGCCACGGCGACGACGGCGATGGAGTTGGGTAGCCCCTTGGCCAGCAGGGTTGTGCCCTCCACCGGGTCTACGGCCACGTCCACCGCCGGGCCGTGGCCGTTGCCGACGCGCTCGCCATTGTAGAGCATGGGCGCTTCGTCCTTCTCCCCCTCGCCGATAACGACGATGCCGTCCATGCGCACCGTGCCCAGCAGCAGGCGCAGGGCGTTGACCGCCGCGCCGTCGCCTTCGTTCTTCTGTCCCCGGCCGACCCAGCGCGCCGCGGCCAGGGCGGCCGCCTCCGTCGCCCGCGCCAGATCGAGACCCAGGTTGCGTTCCGGTTGTTCGGACATGGTATGCCTCCTATGGGCTTGTGAAAGACGGAACAAACCAAGTATACCGCAGAGAATTAGGAATTAGGAATGAAGAGGCGGCGCTCTCTTCATTCCTAATTCGTAATTCCTAATTCCTAATTGTAGAATGCTTCATGCCAATTTTGACCGCCACCGACCTGCGCCACGCCTACGGCGCGGATGAACTGTTCCACGAAGTCTCCGTGACGCTGGAGGCGCGCGACCGCGTGGCCCTGGTGGGGCCAAACGGCGTGGGCAAGACGACGCTGCTGCTGGCTTTGGCCGGGCTGCTGGAGTCGAGCGGCGGCACGGTGGAGCGGGCCGAGGGGCTGACGTTGGGCTATCTGCGCCAGGAGGCGGCGCTGACCTTCGCCGGGCGCGAGAACTCCGTCTACGCCGAGATGCTGACCGTCTTCGCCGACCTCCACCGGCGCGAAGAGGAGATGGCCGCGCTGGAACAGCAGATGGCCGACGACTACTCGCCCGAACTGCTGGAGAGCTACGGCCGCGCCCAGGCCGAATTCGAGGCCGCCGGCGGCTACCAGTACGGCAACGACATCAAGCGAGTCCTAATGGGCCTCGGCTTCCCGCCGGAGGAGTGGGAGACGCCGCTGCTGCACCTGAGCGGCGGGCAGAAGACGCGCGTGCTGCTGGGCCGCCTGCTGCTGGAACACCCGGCGCTGCTCATCCTCGACGAGCCGACCAACCATCTCGACATCGCCGCCATCGAGTGGCTGGAGGCCACGCTGCGCCGCTGGGAAGGGGCGCTGCTCATCGTCAGCCACGACCGCTTCTTCCTCAACCGCGTCGTCAATCGCGTCTGGGAGCTGGCCCCGGAGAGCGGCGGCCCGGCCGAACTGAAGAACTATCGCGGCAACTACGACGCCTACGTGCGCCAGCGGCAGGACGCCTGGGAGCGGGCGCAACGCCTCTACGAAGAGGAGAAGGAGCGGCTGGAGGCCGAGGCCGAGTTCATCCAGCGCCACATCGCTGGCGGCCAGACCGACATCGCCAAGGGGCGGTTGCGCCAGTTGACGCGCGACCTGACCCTCATCGAGCAGGTCGGGCTGGCGGCGATGGCCGAGATGCGGCGCGGCAACCGCGGCTGGCTGGAGGTCGGCGCGCGCGTGCGCACGCTGACAATCAACGAGGCCATCGAGCGCATCCGCGAGCTGCGGCCGCCCGGCGCGCGCCCGCCGCGGCTCAACATCCGCCTGGAGAGTGTCGAGCGCAGCAGCCGCGTCGTGTTGCGGGCCAAGACGGCGACCATCGGCTACCCAGAGCGGCCGTTGTTCTCCCTCCGCCAACTGAAGCTGGAGCGCGGCGGGCGGGCGGCGCTGCTGGGGCCGAATGGCAGCGGCAAGAGCACCTTCCTGCGCGCCGTGCTGGGCGACATTCCACCGCTCGACGGCGAACTGTTCCTGGGCGACGGCGTCCAGGTCGGCTACTTCGCCCAGGCCCACGACCAACTCGACCCGGCCAAGCGCGTCATTGACGAGCTGTGGGCGCGCCGCCGGCTGAGCGAGACGGAGGCGCGGCGCTATCTGGCCCACTACCTCTTCCGCGGCGGCGACGTGTTCAAGCGCGTGCGCGAACTGAGCGGCGGCGAGCGCGGCCGGCTGGCCCTGGCCCTGCTGGCGCTGGAAGGGGCCAACTTCCTGCTGCTGGACGAACCGACCAACCACCTCGACATCCCGTCGCAGGAGGTGTTGCAGGAGGTGTTGGAAGGGTTCAACGGCACGATTCTGCTCGTCTCCCACGATCGCTATCTGGTAGACCGGCTGGCGCAGCACATCTGGTCCATCGAGGATGGGGAGTTGCTGACTTTTGCGGCGACGTATCGGGAGTATCTGGCGTTGCGGGGGGAGGAGGAGCAGGGGAGAGAGGGCGCGCAACTCCCTCTCCCTGTGGGAGAGGGTAGGGGAGAGGGCGCAGAACCCCCTCGCCCTATGGGAGAGGGCAGGGGAGAGGGCACAGAACTCCCTCTCCCCGCGGGAGAGGGTCGGGGAGAGGGAGCTTCCCCTCGCCCCGGCTGGAGCCGCGGCGCGCGCCGCCAGGAGGAGCGCCGCCGCCGCGCCCTGGAGACGGAACTGGAAGACGCCGAGTACTGGCTGACGCGCACGGCCGAGGCGCTGGAAGAGGCCCGCGCCACCAACTCCTTCATGCTGCCCGAACTGGAGGCGGAACACGTCGCGGCGCGGGAGCGGGTGGAGGAGTTGTTGGCGGAGTGGGAACTGTTGGGGTAATTACGAATTACGAATTAGGAATTAGGAATGAAGAGCGAAAGGGGGGTGGCGGGTGGCGAGGGGCGGGTGGCGAGTAAAGAGGGTGGCATTATGGGGAGTGGGCCGCGTCTGACCGGGGTGATCTTTGACTTTAACGGGGTGTTGTTTTGGGACAACCCGTTGCATGAAGAGGCGTGGCGGCAGTATTCGGCTTGGCTGCGAGGGTGGCCGTTGAGCGACCGGGAGATGGCCGAGCAGGTTCATGGCCGGGTCAACCGCGACATCTTTGCCTACGTGCTGGGCGGGCCGCCGGCCGATGACCAACTGGCGCGGCTGATTGAGGAGAAGGAGAGTATCTACCGCCGTTTGTGCCTGGAGGCGGGCGAGGCGTTCCGGCTATCGCCTGGCGCGGTGGAACTGCTCGATACCCTGACCGCCCACGCTATCCCACGGGCTATCGCCACATCGTCGCCCTGGGTCAACGTGTCGTTCTACGTCGAGCACCTGGGCCTCGGCCGCTGGTTCCCGCCGCCGTGGATCATCTATGACCGCGGCTACACCCCGGGCAAGCCCGCGCCCCACATCTATCTGGAAGCGGCCGAGGTTCTGGGGTTGCCGCCGGCGGCTTGCGTCGTCGTCGAAGACTCGCTGGCCGGCATCGCCGCGGCGCGGGCGGCGGGTATCGGCTGCATCGTCGCCCTCGGCCCAGCCGAGCGCCACGCTGAGTTGGCCGCGCTGCCCGGCGTGGACGAAGTCATCGTTGACCTGTCGCGCTTTCCCCGCCATCTGCTGGTCACAAACTGAAAAGGTCAGGTCTACGCACGCTCAGCGACTTTGGAAAAGCTCTGGCCCAAACCCCGCGGCCCCGTTCTGATGTATACTATGGGCAGAGGGGGCTATGAACACGAACGATCCGCACACCCAACCCGCCGCCCAGCCAACCGGCCACGACGCCGAACGCGCCGAACTGCTGCAACTAGCCCGCGACACCATTCGCGCCGTCGTGACGATCGGCCAGTTGCCCGACTATCACCCAACAACCCCCTGGTTTCTAGAGCCGGCGGCCGTCTTCGTCACCTTACGCGGCGCGGCCAGTGTTTATGAACCGCAGGGGGAGTTGCGCGGCTGCGTCGGCCAGGTGGAGCCGACCGCGCCACTCTACGCCGCCGTACAGGACGCCGCGGCCAAGGCAGCGACCATAGACCCCCGCTTCTATCCGGTGCAGGCCGATGAGGTGGACGCCCTCAACGTCGAAGTCTCGGTCTTATCGCCGATGCGGCCGATTGAGCGCTACGAAGAGATAGAAATAGGCCGCGACGGACTGCTCATCGTCGGTGAGCGCCGTCGCGGCCTGCTGTTGCCGGAAGTGCCGGTCGAATACGGTTGGGGGCCGCGCGAGTTCGTGCGCCAACTGTGCCGCAAGGCCAACCTGCCCGACGACGCCTGGCCGGGTCACGCGCGGCTGTGGGCCTTCACGACCGAGAGCTTTACTGCCCCCGGTCGAGCCGACTCTCCTAATCAGTTCTAGCCGCTGCTGCCCGTGCCGCCACCGCGGCCGCCGGCCCCACTGCCTCGGGCGCTGCTGCCTTCCTTGGCTTCCTTGCCGGCGTCACCGTTGGCTTTCGACAGTACGGGCAGAGCGTTGCGCCCTTCCTTCACCTGCCATCCTTCGGGCACCTGCTCGAGAACACCGTCGCGCTTGTCCTTGGCGAAGAAGTAGATAGTGCGCAGACGATCGTTGTTCAATTCGACCTCGCGGCCGTGCAGGTAGTAGGTGGTTCCCTTTGAATTCGTATAGCTGAATGCCATATCACATCTCCTTTCTTGAGAGTCGAGTTGATTACTTACCAGTCTACTGAGAGTGACGCCGGTCACAATAGACCGTAGGCATAATTCAATGAGGCGACGGACTATGCCCGCCGGGGGCACAAACTGTCGAAGCGGGTAGGCGCAGTGGCACTACTTAGTTGAAGATGATGGCCGCCAGCAACAGCAGCCCGACCAGCACCGCCGCCACGGCCAGCATCCACAGCGCTTCGGTGCGCACTGCCCGGGCGCGATGCTCGGGCGGCACGGGCGGCAGTGCCGCCAGAAGCTCCTGTATGAAGAGGAGCATATTGGCCGGGCGGCGGCGTGGATCGGCGGCGGCGGCGCGACCGGCCAGTTGGGGCAGCACGACGAGGTCAAGGCGCTCGGCCAGGAGGCCTTCGGTGGGTGTGATGGCCGGAGCCTCGACCATCGCGCCCGCCGCCCCGCGCCCCGGCGGCTGGCCGGTCAGCATCTCCACGAACAGCCGGCCGATGCCGTACACGTCGGTCGCCTGGCCGACTGCGCCGCCGCGGGCTACTTCCGGCGCGGTGTAGGCGGGCGGCGCAAAGGCTGGCTGCCAATGGCGCGGCAAGTCCTCGTAGGGGCAGGCCACGCCCAGATCGGTCAGCAGCGGGCGGGGTACGTTTTCCTGGTCAAAACGCACCAGCACCACCTCCGGCGAGAGGCACAGGTGCAGCAGGCCGCGGTCGTTGAGAAAGGCCAGGGCGTCGGCCAGCCCGGCGACGAGCCAGCCGGTCGTCAGATACCAGGGCTGGGGATCGCGGTCGAGGAACTCGCGCAAGACCTGGCTCTCCACGTAATCGAAGACGGCGAAGGTGACGATGCGCCCGCGCGCCGCCGTCCGGCCATAGGGGTACTCCGTCGCTGACGCGCCACTCAGCGCCGGGAGCAGTTGCGGCAACACGGGGTGGGCGTGGACGGTCAGGAACAGCGCCTCGCGCTTGAGTTTGTCTTCACAGCCGGGGTGGGCCACCTTCAGCAGCACGACGGCCGCGCCGCGCCGCGCCTTATAGAGCGTCGCCGCCGGTAGGGTGGTGATCCACTGGACGATCTCTATCTCGCCCATGCGGTCGCCGGCGCGCAGGCGCAAGGGGGCATCCTCCACCGGGCACTGCTTCTCCTGGCACCACAGGTTGCCATCCAGCCGGCTGCGCCGGCACAGCCCACACTCTTTCATGCGACCTCCAGGCTTGCCGGCGATGGCGTCACGGTCGGCAGCAGGCAGTGCAGCACGATGCTGCTGACCTCCAGCGACAGTTGGTCGTCGGCGTGCAGCGGCACGGCCGGTGAGCGTTCCGGCGCGTCCTCGTCGAAGGGCAGCAGTGTGCCGTTGAGCCGCATCGGGTTGACCGACAGGCGGCGCACGGCCGGCGCGCCCTGCACGACGACGATCTCCGCCTGTCGTCGCGAGACGGCCAGGCTGTACGGCTCCAGGTTGACCGCCAACAGGTGATTCAGCGGCGAGTCGGGCTTGGGACGGCCGATGACTCCCGGCTGCCAGGCGACGCAGAACACGTGTGAACGGTAGCGCAGATAGACCGGCCGCTCCAACGGCGTCGCCCCGCGCGGCGTTGCCGGTCGCTGCTCGCGGAACGCCAGCGCCGTCTGCGCGCCAAGCTGGTGGATGGGCCGGTCGCCGGGCAAGGGCCGGATGTCGCCCGGCGACCACAGCCCATAGCGCTGCGGCTCGTGGCGATCCAGATAGCGAATGTCGCCGCTGAACTCGACCAGGATTTCGTGTACCAGTTGGGCCATCGTCACCTCCGGCAGCGCCAGCGCGCGGTGGGTCGTCCCGTCGGGCAGGTGGATTTGCAGGCCAATGCGTCTTTTCCCCGATGCCATGTCTCCCTCTTAATGCCGCCCTCGCGCCGCTACCGCGCTATGTCTCGCTGAAATACGACTCCGCCAGACGGATCACGTCGTCCTCGTCCATCACGTCCAGATTGATGCCGATGTCCGCCAGGGCCAGGCCCTGTTGCCGGCTGGTGGCGGCGATGGCCGTCTTGAGCAAGGCGTAGGCTCGCCGGCTGACCTGGCCGTTGCCGGCCTCCTCCGCCGGCTCATCGAGCGGCGCGTCGTCGTCCGCCGGCCCATCCAGCCACTCGACGGCCTCGCCCGGATAGCGCGCCTGGATCGTGGCCACCCACTCGTCCATCTCCGCGGCGCGGGTAACGGTGTCGGCGTAGGGTTGGGCGATCTGGATCAGCGTCAGCAGGCCGGCCGAGGCGATGTGGCCGCGCCCGGCGGGCATGTCCTTGAAGTTGCGGCTATAGGCGCGCAGCGTCGTCAGCGAGTCGCTGTTGCGCAGTCCCACGCCATAGCCGCTGTTCAGCACCCGGCTCTTCAGCGGGCTGGGCGTGTCCAGCAGGCCGCCGATGATCACGTGCAACCCGTCCGCGCCGTGGCGGCCGGCCAGTTGAGCCAGGTCGCTCAGCGCGTCCACCGCGTCGCTGTCCCGTTCGATCTCCTCGATCAGGTCGTCAAAGTTATCTATCACCACGTGCAGGCGGCGCTCGCTGTCGCCGTCGGCCAGCGCCCGGCATTCGGCGGCCACGCGCGCCACCAGCCCCGGCAACTCGCCCGCCTCGCGCACGACGGTCAACACGTGGGGCAGTGCCCCCAGGTCGGCGCGCCCGCCGTAGTGGGTGAACTTGCGGTTGAAGTCCATCAGGACGAAGGCGACCTGCTCCGGGCCGTGGCGGGCGGCCAGTGACAGAACCCAGTTGATCAGCGTCGTCGTCTTGCCCGACAGCGGCGGCCCGACGACGGCGAAGTGCGGGCCGTGGCGGCGCAGGTTGAAGCGGGCCGGCTGGAGATGGTTGTCGAAGCCCAGCACCGCTTCCGGCTCACCGTCGGCCGGCTCCGGCGCGGCGGCCAGCACGTCGGCCAGGGGGGCGAGGCGCGGCAGGATGCGCACTAGTTCGGGCGTCGGCCCGTCCCAGGCGTCGCGTAGCGTCTCGGCCAGCCGCCGCAGCCGCGCGCCCTCGCTCTCCTCGTCGGCGCGCACCGGCAGGGCGGCCTGGAAGGCCAGCGGCCGGCCGTCCACGCGGGCCAGCCCCCGGCCCGGCGTGTCGCCGATGGCCGGCGCGTTGCGGCCGACTACGTCCAGATAGCTGCCGCTGTCGGCCAGCGAAAAGGTCAGGCGTTGGCCGAACAGGTTCAGGACACGGCTGGGGATGCCGCCCAGGTCGGCGGCGGTGACGACGAAGTACAACCCATAGGTTCGCCCCGACCGCAGCAGCGGCGTCAGCCGCTCGTCAATCAGCTCGCCGAAGTTCTCCTTCAGTTCGGCGAAGTTGTCTATGAGCACCAGGATGGCCGGCAGCGCCTCCTCCGGGCGGGCGGCGTTGTAGTCGGCCAGCGTGGCCGCGTCAACGGCGCTGAACGCTACCTTGCGCGCCTGCAACGTCTCCTCCAGCCGCTCCATCAGGCGGGTGAGCCGCTCCTCGTAGGCTTCGTCGTCGGGCATGATGATGTCGCCCAGATGGGGCAGCCGGCGCAGGCTGCCGAAGCTGCGGCCACCCAGGTCGAGCACGTAGACGTGCAGGGCATCGGGCGGCAGGACGACGGCCAGTTGCGCCACCAGCGCCCGCAGCAAGGAGGTCTTGCCGTAGCCTGAGCCGCCGAAGATGAAGTGATGATCGCGGTCGAGCGACAGAGTCAGCGGCAGTTGCCGGGCCAACTGCGGGTCGTCAACAACACCCAGCACGACCGTCGTCGCCGTCCGCCATTCGACCGCCGGCCACGCCCCGCGCCCGTCTAGCCAGGCGACGAGCGACGGGCTGAGCGCAAATCGCCCGTCGGCGGCCCTGTCGGGCATGTAGTCGTCGGCAATGGTGTCCTCCAGCGTCAGGTCGGCCGGCAGAAAGTCGGGCCACGGTCGCGGGCGGCGGGGCGGCGCGTCGGGCGTGGCGGCGGCCTCCTGGGCCATGCGCACGATGACTTCATACAGCTTGGGCGGCTCGGCGTCATCCGGCCGCTGCTCTTCGGGCATGGCGTCGCCGGTGTAGGCGACCTGGATCAGGTTCAGCTCGTCGTTGCCCACCTGCAAGTAGCCGCGGCCGGGCACGCCATTGGGCAGCAGCGCCGCGTCGGGCTTGCGCAACAGTTCGCGGCTCTCCTCAATGCTCTCCACGCGCAGGCAGATGCGGAACTTGATGTTGGAGCGCATCTGGTCGGTCACACCCGTCGGCCGTTGCGAGGCCAGGATGAGCGACACACCCAACGACCGGCCGACGCGCGTGATCCGCTCCAGCTCGACCAGGAAGTCGCGGTTGTCGGTGATCATCTCGGCGTACTCGTCAATGATGATGAACAGATGCGGGTACGGCTCGTGGGTCAGGTGCAGCCCCCGGTTTCGATAGTCAACGATGTCCTTCGTCCCCGTGGCGGCGTTGAGCGACTGGCGGCGCTTCATCTCGGCGTTGATGGCCGTGAACATGCGTGTCACCGCGGCCTGGTTCAGATTGGTGATGATGTCGACGCAGTGGGGCAGCTTCTTGAATGGGATGAAAGCGCCACCGCCCTTATAGTCCACCAGCACGAAGTTGAGCACGCTGGGGTCGTAGTCGAGGGCCATGCCGGCGATGAGCGTCGTCAGCAGTTCCGACTTGCCGGAGCCGGTGCCGCCGGCGACGATGCCGTGAACGCCGTCGGCCTTGGCCGAGAAGGTCATCGGCCGCGGCTTGTTGCCGGCGGCCACGCCGATGGTGGCCGAGAGCCACGCCGCCTGCTCCGGCGGGTGGACGCTCTCGTGCCAGCGTCGGCGCATGGCCCGGCGCAACTCGTCCACAAACGGCCGCCCCGCGTCCAGGGACATGACGCGCGTCAGCAGCGGCTTATAGGCGCTGGCGCGCGGCAGGGCCTCGATTTGCAGCGGCTCCGCCCCCGCCCAGCGCCCGGCGCGCAGCGCGGCGACCAGTTCGGCCAGCCCGGCCGCGCCCGCCGGCGGCAGAGGTAAAGCCACCTGGCCTTCCAACGGGCGCTCGGCGGTGTTCAGATAGCCACGGCCGGGGATATCGGGCAGGGCGAACACCGTGCCGCCCAGCAGACCGCGCACGTCCACCTCGCCGTTCACGGCCAGCAGCAGCCGCTCGGTGAAGAGGTTGAGCAGTTTGGCCGGCACGTGGTTGGGGTCGCCGGCGGTGATGACGAAGTGCAGCCCCGACGCCCGCGCCTGCCGCACCAGAGTGGTGAAATCGGCCACCAGTTCGTCCGGCTCGGCGACACGGCCGACGAACGATTCCAGGAACTCGGCGAAGTTGTCAATCACAACCAGCACCGCGGGCAGGCGCGGGCCACCGGGCAGCGCGTTGTACTGGGCCAGATCGGCCACGCCCGCCTCGCCCACGACGCGGCGGCGGCTTTCGACCAGCAGGTGCAGCTCGCGCACGAGGTACTGGATGCGCTCCTCGAAGCCGGTCTCGTCGGGCAGGATCAGCGAGCCGACGTGGGGCAGGTCGCGCAACGGCCGCAACTGCTGCCCGCCCAAATCAACGATCAACATGTTCAAATCCGACGGCGCATGGCTGACGGCCAGGCTGATGAGCAGGCTGCGCAGGGCGACCGTTTTGCCCATGCCCGACGCGCCGAAGATGGCCGCATGGCCGTGGGCCAGATCGAGCGTCAGCGGCAACTGCTCCGCCCGGTAGGGATTGTCCACCAGACCGATGACCGGCCGCATCGCCTGCCGCTGCCAATCGAGGGGCGACCACGCGCCCCGCCCGGCCAGCCAGTCGTTGACGGCCGGCGCGAGGGCCAGGACGCGGCCGTTGTTCACACCGCCGGCCAGTTGTTGGCGCGCCGCGTCGGGCAGGTAGTGGCCGTCCAGCGTATCGGGCAAAGCCAGGGTGTGGGCGTGGCCGTCGGGCAGGAAGGGCGGCCAGGGACGGCGCGGCAGATCGCCCGGCCGGCGGCCGGCGGTCAGCGCGCGCGCCGCCTCGACGGCCAAAGCGTAGAATGGTTGCACCTGCCCGTCGGCGGCGCGGACGTTCTCGCCGGTATAGGCCACCTGGATCAGCTCCAGATTCTCCACGCCGACCTGCAAGTAGCCGCGCCCCGGCTGGCCGTCGGGCAGGAAGGCGGCGTCGGAGCGGCGCAACATCTCACGGCTGGTGTCCACGCCCTCGACGCGCAGGCACAGCCGGAACTTGATGTTGACGCGCATCTGATCGCTGACGCCGGTTGGCTTCTGCGAGGCCAGAATGAGCGAGACGCCCAGCGCGCGGCCGAGGCGCGTGATGCGGTCCAACTCTTCCTTGAACTCGGCCTGGTCGGCGATCATCTCAGCGTACTCATCTATGATAAGGAACAGAAAAGGATACGGCTCGCGCGTCAGGTGATACCCCTTGCGCCGGTAGTCAACGATGTCCTTAGCGCCCGTTGTGGCGTTCAACTGCTGGCGGCGCTCCATCTCGGCCCGGATGGCCACGAACATGCGCCGCACCCCGGCGCTGTTGAGATTGGTAATCATGTCCACACAGTGGGGCAGCGTCTCGAACGGCTTGAACGCTCCGCCGCCCTTATAATCCACCAGGACGAAGTTGAGCACCGTTGGGTCATAGCGCAGGGCCATGCTGACAATGAGCGACATAAGCATCTCCGACTTGCCCGAGCCGGTGCCGCCGGCGATCATGCCATGGACGCCGTCCTGCGTGGCCGAGAAGCGCAACGTGCGCGGCTTGTTGCCGGCCACGATGCCCAGCGTCGCCGACAGCCAGTCGGCGCGCTCGGCGGTGACACTGTTGGCCCAGTTGTCGGCCAGGTGTTGGCGCAGCCGCTCGTCCAGGTTCGGCCCCAATTCCAGCCCCTCCATCTGTGGAAAGGACACCGACTTGGGCAGCGCGCCGATGGTCATTGGCCCGTCCCCCTGCCACACGCCGGTCATCGCTTCGGACAGCCGGCGGATGGCGCGCAGGTCAGCGTTGACACCGCTGGCATCTTCGTCTGGGGTAACCAGCAGTGCTGCTTGGAAGGCCAACGATTGGGAATCCTCGCGCAATGCGCCGCGGCCCTCCAGATCGTCCAGTTCCGGAGCTGCCGCGCTGAGGATGGCGCGATACTCGGCCGGGTCG
>WBZP01001482.1_pt1 | contig 28639 bp, 22 predicted proteins | sample 5204301 | NCBI WGS metagenome assembly WBZP01 (sample SAMN12412401, study PRJNA552823) | activated sludge metagenome | isolation source: activated sludge from nitrification reactor of wastewater treatment plant... | place: USA: Pennsylvania | collected 2017 | reverse complement strand
CGCGGCCGGGATTCACCAACGGCGCGACGATGCGGACGCGCGGTCGCTGATTTTCGAGACGTTCGAGACTCGCGGCGTGGCCGTGGACGCGGCGCGCGGTCGACTGGTGTGGTCCGACGTCTTGCCGCTGGGCGCGCCGATTCCCGGCGGATGGGGACGGCCGGGCCGCGTCCTGGCCGCGCGCCGCGGCCTGCGCGTCGTGCAGGTCGAGGCCTGGCGCTCGCCGGGTGCGGCGCTCGCCGACCTGTGGGTGGCGATCGAGCCGGGGAGCGAGGGCTCTCTCGCTCTCGGCCTCGCGCGCGCGGTGGCCGAGTCGGCCCCCGGCCGGCTCCGCGCGGAGACGCTCGAGGCCCTGGCGCTCTTCACGCCGGTCCGCGTCGCGGCGCGCACGGGCCTCGACCCCGCCCGGCTCTCGGCCCTCGCGCGGGCCCTCGTCGCGGACGGCCCCGCCGTCGCCGTCGGCGGGGGCGACGCGGGCGGCGGCCCGCTCGGGCGCGACGTCGAGCGCGCGATCGCGCTGTTGAACGTCGCGCTCGGCAGCGTCGGCGCGCCCGGCGGCTTCGTGGCGCGGCGGCCGCTGCCCGGCGTCCCTCCCGCTCCGGCGCGGCTCGAGGACGTGCCCGCCGCCTCCGTCGGCCTCGTGCTCCTCGACGCGGCCGACGACGGCCGCGCGCTGCCGTGGGCCTCCGTCGCGCCGACGCTCGCGCCGGACGCCCTCGTCGTGAGCCTCTCGCCGTTCGACGCGGGCCTCGCGGCCCACGCGTCGCTGCTCGTGCCGGCGCCCGCGCCGCTCGAGGCCCTCGACGAGACGCTGCCGGCGGCGGACGACGCGGCGGCGACCTGGGCGCTGGCCCCCGCGGTCCTCTCCGCGCCCGAGGGCGCGACCGACGCCGTCGCCCTGGCTCAGAAGCTCGCCGCCGCGAGCGGACGGGCCGTGTCGGGCGACTCTCTCGAGGCGCGCCTCGAGGCGCGCGCCGCCGCGCTCCTCGCGGACGGACGCGGCCGGTTCCTGGCCCGGGGCGAGCGCGAGTGGACGGACGCCGCGCCGGCCGACGCGTCGGCGGCGTGGACGACGCTCGTCGAGGGCGGGCTGTGGATCGACGGGCCCGCGCCGGCCGGCGCCGCGGCCGCGGCCGCGCCGCCGCTCCCGTCGCCCGCGGCCCTCGCGGAGTGGGCGGCGCCGGCGCCCGCGGGGAACGGCCTCGCGCTCGTGGCCTTCGCCGCGCGCGGCGCCGCCGGCAGCACGCCGGTCTCGCCGCTGCTCACGAAGCTCTACCAGGAGACGGAGCTCCGGCCCTCGACGGCCGTCGCTCTCCTGCACCCGCGCACGGCCGCGTCCCTCGGCGTCGTCGACGGCCAGCCGGTCTCGATCGAGGGAGAGGCCGGGCGGGCGAGCGCGGCGGTGCGGACGGACCCGTCGCTGCCGCCGGGCCGGCTGGCCCTCGCCGCCGGCCCCGATCGCACCGCGCTCCAGCCGCGGGCCCGCGGCGACGCGGCGGGCGCCCTCGCGGTGGCGGGGACCGCGGCCGACGGGACGTGGCGGAAGGCCCGCGTGCGGGTCCGGGAGGCGTGACGATGGAAGCGCTGAAGAGGCCCGCGGGCGCGGCGCGCTACGGGATGGTGGTGGACCTCGACCGCTGCGACGGCTGCGGCGCGTGCGCGGTGGCCTGCGCGGTCGAGAACAACGTGCCGCCCGCGGCGGAGCGGGCGACGCCGCGGAACGGCATCGCGTGGATGCGCGTCGAGCGCGTGGCCGACCCGGCCGGCTCGGGCGCCGCGTTCGTCCCGATGATGTGCCAGCAGTGCGGCGAGCGGACGCCCTGCGCGTCCGTCTGCCCGCAGAACGCGGTCGAGGTCGACCCCGGCTCCGGCATCGTCGCGCAGATCCCGGTGCGCTGCCTCGGCTGCCGGTACTGCATGGCCGCCTGCCCGTACCACGCGCGCTCGTTCAACTGGTGGGACCCGGACTGGCCGGGCCGCCTCGCCGAGACGCTGAACCCCGACGTGTCCACCCGCACGCGCGGCGTCGTCGAGAAGTGCATGCTGTGCGCGCACCGGCTGCAGGAGGCGCGGCAGCGCCAGGCCGCGGTCGGTGGCGACGCGGGGACGCCCGTCGAGTACGCGCCCGCGTGCGCCGAGGCCTGCCCGGCCGGGGCGATCACCTTCGGCAACCTCGACGACCCGGCCGGCGCGGTCGCGCGCCTCGCGCACGCGGAGGGCTCCTTCCGCCTGCTCGAGCGGCTCGGGACGGGCGCGGCCGTCTACTACCACACGCGGAGGGACTGGGTCCGGCGGCTCGTGGACGGCGCGCCCGCCGCCGACGGGAGGCGTCATGGATAGCACGCTCGTGGCCCGCGGCAAGGTCCGCGCCCCGTTTCACCGGTTCCTCCTCTGGCTGCTGCCGTGGGCGGCGCTCCTCGGCGTCGGCCTCTACGCGGCGTACCTCTGCCTCGCCGTCGGCCTCAACCAGACGAACATGGACAACCGCTTCGCGTTCGGCCTGTGGATCTACCTCGACCTCACGGTGATCGCCCTCGGCGCCGGCGCCTTCTTCACCGGGTTCCTCCTCTACGTGATGAAGCGGAAGGAGCTCGCGGCCGTCATCAACAGCGCGGTCGTCATCGGGTTCATCTGCTACTCGGGCGCCATCGGCGTCCTCGCGATCGACGTCGGGCAGCCGCTGCGGGCGTGGTTCACGTTCTGGCACCCGAACGTCCACTCGATGCTGACCGAGGTGACGTTCTGCCTGACGTGCTACCTCACCGTCCTCGCGATCGAGTACCTGCCGCTCGTCCTGCGGAACCGCCGGCTCCGCCGGTCGCCCTCCGTCCTCGTGTTCGAGTTCGAGCTGCACAAGGTGATGGCCGTCTTCGCCCTCGTCGGCACGTTCCTCTCCTTCTTCCACCAGGGCTCGCTCGGCGGCCTCTACGGCGTCCTCTCGGGGCGGCCGTTCGCGTTCCGCGAGTCCCTCGCCGCGTGGCCCACGACGTTCTTCCTCTTCATCCTCTCGGCCGCCGCGGTGGGCCCCAGCTTCGTGATCGTCACGACGTGGCTCGTCTCGCGGATCTGCGGGCGCGTCCTCGTGCGGCCCGACGTGTACCAGCTCCTGGCGAAGGTGTCGGGCTCGCTCCTCGTCGTCTACGTGCTCGCGAAGACGGTCGACACGCTCGTCTGGCTGAACCGCACGTCGCCTCACCTCGGCGCGCGGCCCGACCGCTTCTACGCCTTCGGCCCCTTCGGGACGTGGGTCCTGTTCACGGAGATCGTGGCCCTCGGCCTCGTGCCGGCCCTTCTGCTGGCCATGCCCCGCACGCGGCGCGACCCGCGCGTGCTGGTCGGCGCCGCCTTTCTCGCCTGCGCCGGCATCGTGACGAACCGCTTCGTCATGACCGTCCAGACGCTGGCCCTGCCCACGCTCGCCTTCGACCCATTCCTCTCCTACACCCCGAGCTGGCAGGAGACGGCGAGCTTCGGCGCGGTCGTCGCCTACGGCGTCATCCTCTACTCGCTCTCGTTCCGCTACCTGAACCTGTTTCCGCAGGAGCGGGACCTCGCCGCGCAGGAGGCTCGCTGATGTTCCCCTGGTCGCCCGAGTTCGCCTGGGACGTGCCCCACCTCGTCTTCTTCGGCGCGCTGTACGGCGTCGTCGCCACGATCGCGGCGACTCTCGGAATAGCGGCGCTGCGCTCGCTGCGCGACTCGCGGCGGGGCCTCGCGGACGCCGTCGTCTGGCACGCCGACTTCGCGGACCTGCCCTCCGCCGCGCGCGCCTGCCGGCACCAGATCACCGGCGAGGCGCCCGGGCGCACGTGCGACCGCGGCTTCGACTGCCGCGGGTGCCGCGAGCACCGGCGCCTCGAGGCCCTGCGGCGGCCGCAGCCCGGGCCGGGGTCGGGCTTCGCGTTCGACCTTCCGGCCGACCGCCTCTATCACCGCGGCCACACCTGGGCCCGGGCCGAGGAGAGCGGGCTCGTGACGGTCGGCGTCGACGACTTCGGGGCCCGTGTCCTCGGGCCCGCGGCCGAGGTCGAGCTGCCGCCGCCGGGGACGCGGCTCCACGCGAACGGGTCGCTCGCCACCGTGCGGTCCCGCGGGCGGGTGGCGCGCCTCCTGTCTCCCGTCGACGGCACCGTCGTCGACGCGCGGCCGGACGGGACGCGCTTCACGCTGCGCGTCGACCCCGGGCCGGTCCTCGACCTGCGCCACCTGTTGTCGGTCGAGGAGGCGCGCCGGTGGGGGCTGCGCGAGCTCGAGCGGCTGCAGGCCGCCTGCGGCGGCCCGGCCGGCGCCGCCCTCGCGGACGGCGGCGAGCTCGTCGAGGACGTCGGCGCGGCGGTGCCGGCCTCCCGCTACGACACCCTGCTCGGGGACGTCTTCCTGGAGCCCTGAGGCCCCGATCGGATCTCGACCCGGCTCGCGGACGTCGAGATCCGATCGGAATGGGTCGTCAGGTCTCGTTTCCGTTCCGTCTTCCTTCTTGTCCGTTGTTCTCGTCCCACAAGGCCACGGCCGGCGGCTCGCTCCACGGCCCCTTCGGCTCGATACGGACGCTGAGGAAACGGAGACGAGAGAACGGAAGCACAACAACAACGGACAACGGACCTTCTGACCGGATCTCGACCATTTCCCGCCGGGTCGAGATCCGGTCAGGGCCGGGCAATCCCGTACTTCTTGATCTTCTCGTAGAGGGTCGAGCGGTCGATGCCGAGGGCGTCGGCGGCGGCCTTCACGTTGCCCTGCGTGCGCTGGAGGGTGACGGCGACGTACTGGCGCTCGAGGTCCTGCAGGGTGAGGCCGGCCGGGAGCCGGAGGTCGTCGGCCGGGGCGCCCGCCTGGAGGAAGGCGAGGTCCTCCGCCGCGAGGACCCCCGACTTGCAGGTCACGAGCGCGCGCTCGATGGCGTTCTCGAGCTCGCGCACGTTGCCGGGCCAGTCGTGGTCCATGAGGACCCGCAGCGCCTCGTCCGACATGCCGGTCACCTCGCGGCCGAGCTCGTGGGAGAGCCGGTCGAGAAACTCCTGGGCGAGGAGGGGCACGTCCTCCCGCCGCTCGCGCAGGGGCGGGATGCGGATGTCGATCACGTTGAGGCGGTAGAAGAGGTCGTCGCGGAAGCGGCCCTCCCGCACCTCGAGCGCGAGGTCGCGGTTCGTGGCCGCGATGACGCGGACGTCGACCTCGACCTCCTCCGTCCCGCCGACGCGGAAGAAGCGCCGCTCCTGGAGGACCCGCAGGAGGTCCACCTGCACCTTCGCCGAGATCTCCCCGATCTCGTCGAGGAAGAGCGTCCCGCCGTGGGCGATCTCGAACTTGCCCTTGCGCTGCGACGTCGCGCCGGTGAAGGCGCCTCTCTCGTGGCCGAAGAGCTCCGACTCGAGGAGCGTCTCGGCGAGGGCGGCGCACGAGACCGGCACGAACGGCCCCGTGCCGCGGTCGCCCGAGTAGTGGATGGCCCGGGCCACGAGCTCCTTGCCGGTGCCGCTCTCGCCCTGGATGAGGACGGTCGAGCGCTGCGAGGCGACCTCGCGGGCGAGCTCGAAGACGGCCGCCATCCGCGCGTTCTTGGAGACGAGGTCGTGGAAGCGGTACTGCCGCGTGAGCTTGCGTCGGAGGATCGCGTTCTCGCGCTCCAGGTTCTTCACGCGGATGATCCGCTCGACGAGGAGGGAGATCTCCTGGGGATGGCACGGCTTGACGATGTACTCCTGCGCGCCCTCCTTCATCGCGGTGATCGCGGTGTCGACCGTCGCGTAGGCGGTGATGACGATGACCGACGCCTCGGGGTGCAGCCGGCGGAGCTCCATCATCGTCTCGATGCCGTCGAGCCCGCCCGGCATCTTCAGGTCGACGAAGGCGATGGCGTACTCCTGCCCCTTCGCCCTCGCGATGGCCTCGCGGCCCGAGGACGCCGTGTCGACCGTGTAGCCGTCCTCGCGGAGCCAGGCCGCGAGCGACTCGGTCATCGTCTCCTCGTCGTCGACGACGAGGATGTGCCAGCGGGCCCTCATCGCGGGCCTCCTTCCGCACGGGTGCGCGCGCGCTTCATCTCGAGGCTCCCTTCGGCGAGCGCCGAGCAGGACGGGCAGGGCTCGGCGGTCTTGCAGTCCAGGTCCGACAGGTCGATCGACAGCGACATCGGGCAGCGGCGGTCGGCGCAGTGCACGAGGCCGAAGGTGTGGCCCACCTCATGAACGGCCTCCGTCGCCGCCCGGCGGACGAGGGCCTCCGCGTCGGGCGGCAGGCCGTGGAACTCCGACCGCAGCCGGGCGAGCGAGACGACCGCCACCCGGCCCTCGAGCTGCGCCTGCCCGTAGACGAAGCTCAGCACCGGGACGAACAGATCGCGCTCCGTCACGCCGAGGACACGGCCCTCGGCCGCGGCAGGGTGGGCGAGCAGGCGCTTCAGGTACTCGGCCGACGCCCACTGCGCGCGCTGCGGCGAGTAGGCCGCGCGCGGCTCGGGGAGCGCCTCGCCCGTCGCCGCCGGGAGCCCGTACGCCGACTCGACCGCCGCCGCCATGCGCTCGAGGACGGCCGGCGGCGCGTCCCCGACCGCGGCCACGACGACGCGGCTCATGCGCGGGCCGTCGCATCGGCTCCGTCCCCGGGCTCGGCGGCCGCCCCGTCGATCGGCAGCGCGACGGTGAAGGTCGCGCCCTCGCCGGGCCGGCTCCGCACGTCGATCGTGCCGCCGTGCGCCTCCACGATGCCGTAGACGACCGCGAGGCCGAGCCCGAGGCCGCGTCCCTCCTCCTTGGTGGTGAAGAACGGATCGAAGATCCGGGAGAGCGCCTCCTCCGGGATGCCCTCGCCGTCGTCCGCCACCTCGAGGAGGAGGGCGGCCCGCCCGGCGGCGCGCCGCGCCGCGACGCGGACCGTCCCCTTCCCGTGGGGGCGGGTCGCCTCGGCCGCGTTCATGACCAGGTTCAGCACCACCTGCTGGATCTGCGAGGCGTCGCACGGCACGCGGGGGAGGTCCTCCGGCAGGTCGAGCCGGGCCCCGACCGACATCAGCTTCAGCTTGTGCGACACGAGCGACACCGTCGTGCGCACGATGGCGGCGAGGTCGGCCGGGGCGCGGTGGGGCTTCGAGCGGCGGGAGAACGCGAGGAGGTCCGACACGATGCGGCCCGCCCGCGCGGTCTGCTCGCTCACGCGCTCGAGGTAGGAGCGGAACTCGGCGACCCGCTCGCGGGGCACGCCGTCCTCCTCGAGGATGCGGTTCATGAGCGCGGAGTAGTTGAGGACGCCCGAGAGCGGGTTGTTGATCTCGTGGGCGACGCTCGCCGCGAGCTGGCCGAGCGAGGCGAGGCGGTCGGCCTGCATCAGCCGCTGGTGGGCTTCCTTCAGCTGTCGCGTCCGCTCGTCGACCTTCGCCTCGAGGACCTGGGCCGCCTCGTTGATCGCGGCCATCGCCTCGCCGAGCCGGTCGCGCATCGCGTTGAAGGAGCGCGCGAGGTCCCACAGCTCGCGGGAGCTGCCCTCCTCGACCGAGTGGTCGAGGTCGAGGCGGGAGAGGGCGGCGTTCGCGTCGACGAGCCGGTGGATCGGGCGCGTGACGAAGAAGGAGACGAAGAGGACTATGAACACCGAGATGACGAGGACCTCGAACGCCGTCGTGGCGAGGATCCGGGCCCGCGTCTCGGCGACGCGGTGGTCGACCGGCCCGAGGTCGAGGGCGACGTCGAGGACGCCGAGCACCGACTGCCGCCGCGGGTGCGCGTGGCAGGCGGCCGTGGTGCAGGAGGCCTCGTTGTAGATCGGCGTGATCATCGCGATCCGCCGCGCCCCGGCCGCGTCCGCGTAGACGCGGGCCCGCGAGGGCGTCTCGACGCGCACGAGCGGCTGCGCGCTGGCGTGGCACAGCACGCACGCCTCCGCCGTCTTGTCGACGAGGGCGCCCGCCTCGCCGGGGGCGGTCGAGAACATGATCCGCCCTTCCTTGTTGTAGATCCGGATGCGGCTGATGCCCTGCTGGTGCGCGACCGTCCGCATCGTGTCGTAGGCGGCCGGCCGGTCGTCGGCGAGCATCGCGTGCCACGTCGCGGACACGAGGCTGCGCGAGAGCTGGTCGGCGCCGGCCAGCATCGTCTCGTGGTAGCCGCGCTCGACGGCGCGGGTGCGGATCGCCCCCGCGCCGGCCCCGACGAGGATGACGAGGGCCGTCAGCGGGAGGACGAGCTTGCGCGCGAGGGATCCGGGGGGTGTCGACAAGGTGCCATCCGGCGGGGCCGCGCCGAGGGCGCGCGCGCGGCTTCCGTCGGAGGGATGCTAGGGCGCGGCCGCGCCGGAAGGATCAAACGGCTCAGGCGGCCGCGCGCCGCTCAGGCGAGCTTCAGCTCCGCGAGGAGGGCCGCCTTCAGCGCCTTCGCCTCCGCGTCGAGACGGGCCCGCGCGGTCGCGACCTCGGCCCGGCTCGCGGCCCGGCCGGCGAGCTCGAGGTAGAACTTGATCTTCGGCTCCGTCCCGCTCGGGCGCACCGTCAGGCGCGAGCCGTCCTCGGCCTGGAACTGCATCACGTCGGAGGGCGGGAGGCCCGACGGCCGCGCCTCGCCGCCGGCGCGCACGACGCCCTCCTCCGCGTCGAGCACGCTCGCGACGGCGCTCGCCCCGAGGCGGGCGAGCGGCTCCCGCCGCAGCCGCACCATCGCCGCCGCGATGCGCGCGCGGCCCTCGGCGCCGGGGAGCGCCACCGACCACTGGACCTGGTGCGAGAGGCCGTGGGCGACGAGGAGGTCGTCGAGCCGCTCGAGGAGCGTCGTGCCGCGGGCCTTCAGCGCGCGGGCGGCTTCGGCCAGGCGCACGGCCGCGCCGATGCCGTCCTTGTCCCGCACGAGCGTGCCGACCGTGTAGCCGAGCGCCTCCTCGTAGCCGAAGACGAACGCGAGGCCCTCCTCGCGCTCGGCCCGCAGCGCGGCGTCGCAGATCCACTTGAAGCCGGTGAGGGTCTCGCGGCAGGCGACGCCGCGGTCGCGGGCCATGCGCGAGAGAAGGCTCGACGAGACGACGGTCGTGACGACCAGCTTCGGGCGGTCGCTCGGCGCGTGCTCGATCGCGTCGTCGGCGAGGAGGGCGCCCGTCTCGTTGCCGCTCAGCACCCGGTAGCCGCCGCCGGGGAGGGCGACGGCCGCCGCGAGGCGGTCCGCGTCGGGGTCGTTCGCGAGCACGAGCTCGGCCCCGGAGGCGACGGCCGTCGCGAGGACCCGGTCCATCGCGCCCGGCTCCTCGGGGTTCGGGAACGCGACGGTGCGAAACGACCCGTCGGCGTCGGCCTGCGCCGGCTCGACCGCGACGCCGTCGAAGCCGGCGCGGGCGAGGGCCCGGATCGCCAGCCGGTGGCCGACGCCGTGCATCGCCGTGTAGGCGAGCCGCAGCGGCGTGTCCGACGGCTCGTGCAGCCGGCCGGCGGCGAGGCCGTCGAGGTACGCGGTCTCGACGGCGGCGTCCTTTGCGTCGACGAGCCGCCGCAGGCCGTCGCGGGCCGCGTCGTGCGGCGCGGGCCGGAGGGTGGCGTCGAGCGCCGGCGCCTTCGCGATCCACGCGGCGATCCGCTCGTCGACCGGCGGGACGATCTGCGAGCCGCTCGCGAGGTAGACCTTGTAGCCGTTGTCGGCCGGCGGGTTGTGGCTCGCGGTGACCGTGACGCCCGCGGCCGCCCCGAGGTGCGGCGTGGAGAACGCGAGGAGCGGCGTCGGCGCGGGATCGGCGAAGAGCCGGACGGGGATCCCGAGGCCGGCGAGGACCGCCGCCGCGTCCTCCGCGAACTGCCGGCTCGAGTGGCGGCCGTCGAAGGCGAGGCAGACGCCCTCCGTGAGCGGGTCGCGGCCCGAGTCGTGGAGGAGCCACTGGCCGAGGCCCCAGGTCGCCTTCGAGACGACGACGCGGTTCATCCGGCCGCGGCCGGCCTCCACCCGGCCACGGAGGCCCGCGGTGCCGAACTCGAGGGGAGCCGCGAAGCGGTCCTCGATCTCGCGCCGTGCGGCCGCGTCGCCCGTCTCCGCGCGGTGCAGCAGCGCGCCGAGCTCGGCGCGGCCGTGCGGGTCGGGATCCTCGGCGAGGAAGGCGCGCGCGGCGGCGAGGGTGTCGCTCATCGGGGGACGATTCTATGCCGCGGTACGATGCCGCCAGGCGGCGGCTCGCGTCACGGGCCGAGGGCTGCGCCAGCTCAGCCCTTCCACGGGTGGACCCACGGCCCGCGGTACTCGCGCTTCAGGAGCGCGGCCGCCCGCGGGTTGCCGCGCACCTCCTCGCCGGCCGCGTCCCAGTCGACGGGGCTCCCGGACTCGAGGGCCGCCATCGCGAGCTGCACCGTGGCCGTCGAGCGGAAGGCGTCCTCCGGCGGACACGAGACCGGGCCCCGCGTCCGCACGGCGTCGATCCACTCGCCGACGTGCTCGCCCTGCGCGTCGTTCTTCGCCTCGACCGTTCGTCGCACCGCGTCCTTGCCGCGCGGGACGACGACGTACTTCGAGTCGTCGAGGAACACCGTCTCCTTCTCGCCGAAGAAGGTCATCCCGATGTTCGTCTCCGGCGCCACCTCGGCCTGGCCGTAGATGCGGTGGCTCCAGACGACGGGGCAGGCGCCGAACTCGAGGTGGGCGGTGAGGACGTCCGGGGTCGTGATCCGCCCGCGCAGGCCGTAGATCCCGCCCGCGGCCTGGATCGACTTCGGCATGCCGAGGCCCAGGACCACGCGGATCGAGTCGATCCAGTGGATGCCCCAGTCGACGAGGTGGCCGTGCCCGTAGGCCTGCTCGAGCCGCCAGTGGAAGTGGCCGACCTGCTCGCTGTAGGGGAGCTTCGGCGCGGGGCCGCACCAGAGGTCCCAGTCGAGCGACGGCGGAGGAGCCACGGGCTTCGGGTCCTTCAGCTCGGCCGCGTAGTGGATGTTCGCGGCGACGCTCACGATCCTTCCGGCGTGGCCGTCCGCGACGTACTTCGCGGCCTGGCGGATGGCCGCGCTGTGGCGCCGCTGGAAGCCGATCTGCACGACGCGGCCGCTCTTCTTCGCCGCGTCGACCATGGCCCGCCCCTCGCGCACGTCGTAGGCGAGCGGCTTCTCGCAGTAGACGTCGAGCCCGCGGCGGCAGGCCTCGATGAACGGCAGCGCGTGCCAGTGGGGCGGGGTGGCGATGACGACGGCCTGAAGGCCCGGCGCGTCGAGCATCTCGCGCCAGTCCTTGTAGGTCCTCGGCGCTCGCGCCTGCGCGGAGGCGGCCTTCTGCGCGAACTTCGCGAGGCGCTCCGAGTCGACGTCGCACACCGCGATCGCCTCGACGCCGCCTTTCCGGTAGGCGGCGTCGAGCACGACGCCTCCGTACCAGCCGCAGCCGATGACGCCGATGCGCAGGGGCTCGCCGGCCTGCGCCGCCCTCGCCGCGTCCGTCCGTCCGAGCGTCGTGGCGCCTGCCGCGAGCGCGCCGAGGAAATGGCGTCGTTCCATTCGATCGTCCTCCGGATCCCGGATGTTATCGCGCGGGGGCGAGGCCGGGAGGAGGATCCGAAGGGATCGGGCCGGCCGAGCCGCCCGGGGCCGCATGCTAGCATCGCCCGAGCCGCACCCGCGCGGCTCCGCACGCGGAGGCACCCCATGAGAGGTCTCGTTCTCGCGGCCCTCGCCGCGCTCCTCCTCGCTCCCGGCCTGATGTCGCCGGCCCGCGCCGACGGTCCCGCGACCCTGGCCATCGGCTCCGCGGCGCCGGACTTCGACCTGCCCGGCGTCGACGGCCGGCGCTACTCGCTCGCGAGCTTCGCCGACGCGAAGGCCCTGGTCTTCGTGTTCACCGCCAACCACTGCCCGACCGCTCAGGCGTACGAGGAGCGGATCGAGGCGATCGCCGCCGACTACGCCCCGCGCGGGGTGAAGGTGGTCCTCGTCTCGCCGAACGACCCGCTCGCCCTGCGCCTCGACGAGCAGGGCTACACGGACCTCGGCGACACGCTCGAGGACATGAAGATCCGGGCGAAGGACCGCGGCTTTGCGATGCCGTACCTCTACGACGGCGAGACGGAGGCCATGTCGCGGAGGTACGGGCCGGTCGCGACGCCGCACGTCTTCGTGTTCGACGCCGGGCGCCGGCTCCGCTACGCGGGCCGGGTCGACGACAACGAGAACCCGGCCAAGGCGAAGACGCGGGACGCGCGGGACGCGATCGAGGCGGTTCTCGCCGGCCGCCCGGTCGCGGTCGAGACGACGAAGACCTTCGGCTGCTCGGTGAAGTGGTCCGACAAGCGGGGCGGGGTGAAGGAAGGCTTCGACAAGTGGGCGCAGGAGCCGGTGGCGCTCGAGGCGGCCGACGAGGCGGCCATCCGGGCGATCGCCGCGGGCGACGCGAAGAAGCTCCGCCTCGTGAACGTGTGGGCAACCTGGTGCGGCCCGTGCGTCATCGAGTTCCCCGACCTCGTGTCGCTCCACCGGATCTACCGGGGCCGCGATTTCGAGGTCGTCACCGTGAACGCCGACGACCCCGACAAGCGCGAGAAGGCGCTCGCCTTCCTGAAGGAGCAGCAGGCCTCGATGCGCAACGTCGCGTTCGCGAAGGGCGACCCCTACGCGCTCATCGAGGCGATCGACCCGAAGTGGCCGGGCGCCCTGCCGTACACGATGCTCGTGGCACCCGGCGGGAAGGTGATCTACCGCAGCGACGGGCAGTTCGACACGCGCGCCCTCCGCAAGGTCATCGTCGGCTGGCTCGGCCGGTATTACCACTCCGTGCCGGGCGGGGGACGCTGAGCCGCCCGCCCGCAGCGTGACGCCCGTCGCTCCACAGGCAGGCCCGGAGTCGGGTAGGATCCCTCCCTTCGACAAAGGGAAACCATAAGGGGGATTCATGACCTCGATCGGGCAGACGCCGGAAACGAAGCCGGCCGCGGACGGCCTGGCGAAGGCGCTGGGCATTCTCGGGACGGCTCTGGCCGTCGTCGGGCTCGTCGCCTCGACGTACCTCTTCCTCGAGCTGCGCGAGGCGCGCCAGCAGATCGTGACGCTGCAGTCCCGCGTCGGCGATCTCTCGAGCTCGCACGAGAAGAAGACGAAGGACCTCGACCTCGCGGTCGCCGCGGTGCGCGGCCAGACCGCCCAGGTCGCCGAGCGGGCCGGCGTGACGGAGGCCGAGCTCGAGAAGACGGCGGCCGCCGCCCGCCAGCTGCGCGAGGACCAGCGGAAGGGCCAGGAGAACCTCGCGAGCCTCGGCGGAGAGGTCGGCAAGGTGAAGGACGACGTCGCGGCGAGCAAGGCCCAGATCGAGGAGACCCTCGCCCAGCTCCAGCGGGTCACGGGCGACCTCGGCGAGCAGAGCGGCCTCATCGCCCGGAACGCCGAGGAGGTCGCCGCCCTCAAGAAGCAGGGCCTGCGCGACTACTTCGACTTCGACGTCAGGAAGGCCAAGACCAACTCGCCGATCGGCCCGGTGGCGATCCGCCTGAAGGACGCCGACGTGAAGCGGCACAAGTTCAACCTCGTCCTCGTCGTCGACGACATCGAGATCGAGAAGAAGGACAAGACGCTGCTCGAGCCGGTGCAGTTCTACCGCAAGGGCTCGCGGCAGCTTCACGAGATCGTCGTGTACTCGGTGCAGAAGGACCGGATCACCGGCTACCTCAGCACGCCGAAGGCGCCCGACGCGGCCGCGGCGGCGAAGTAGGCGCCGAGCGATGCCTCTCGCCTTCCTGCTGGCGGCCGCTCTCCTCGCGGCCGGTCCCGTCGCGGCGCCGGCCGCGGCCGGGCAGCAGATCGCCGTGTTCTCCGCCGAGACGTCGCTCGTCAACGTCGCGGTGACCGTCGAGGACGCCCACGGGCGGCCGATCGAGGGGCTCACCTCCCGCGACTTCGTCCTGAGCGAGGACGGGAAGAAGCAGAAGATCGAGATGTGCGCCCGGATGGGGCAGGGCGGCGGCGGCCGCTCGACGTCGCTCGACGTCGCCCTCCTCGTCGACACCAGCGACAGCATGCTCGAGACGCTGCGCCGCTCGCAGGACGCCGCGGTCCGCTTCCTGACGGCGCTGCCGAACGCGCAGGAGATCATCGTGGTCTTCTTCGACCAGCAGCAGCGGGTCGAGCGCTTCGACCGCGAGCACCCCGAGGCCCTGTTCGAGCGCGTGAAGACGATCCCGGACGGGGGAAACACGGCGCTCCGCGACGCGATCGTCTTCAGCCTCCGGACGCTCGGCAACTCGGGCGGGCGCTCCGCGGTCGTCCTCCTCACGGACGGCATCGACACGGTGAGCCAGACCGAGCCGGCGGCTCTCGACAAGGCGCTCCAGGCGACGCCCGTGACGATCTACCCGGTCGCGTACCCGGCCGCGCCGACGGGCGACGGGCCGGACCCCGCGACGGCGGTGAAGGAGATGGGCCGCCTCGCCCAGGTGACGGGCGGCCGCCTCTTCCGCCTCGCGAACGAGCAGGCGCTCCCCGGCGTCCTCGACGAGATCGTCGCCGACCTGCGCGCGCAGTACGTCCTCGGCTTCTCCCCCGACGGGGCGGGGGCGGCCGGCCGGCTGCGGAAGATCGGCGTCAGGGTGAACGGCCACGGCAAGGTCGTGGTGCGCCACCGGGTCGGCTACCGCCTCCAGCACTGACGCGGCCCCGCCCGTGCGCCCGCTCTCGACCGGGCGCGCGGGCGGGGCGGACCTAGGGCGTCCCCGTCGGCTCCCCGCCTTCGACGAGGTCCTTGAACTGCGACTTGTCGATCGCCTTGTCGAGGGCGGCGCGCGCGCTGATCTTCTTCTCCTCGTAGAGGCGGCGGATCGACGAGTCCATGTCGATCATGCCGTCCTTGACTCCCGTCTGGATGGCCGAAGTGATCTGGGTGGTCTTGCCCTCGCGGATCATGTTGCCGATCGCGGAGGAGCAGAAGAGGATCTCGATCGCGGCGACCCGCCCCCCGCCGACCTTCGGGATGAGCTGCTGGGCCACGACCGCCTTCAGCGTCTCGCCGAGCACGTTGCGGACACCGTCCTGCTCGCCGGCCGGGAACACGCTGATGATCCGGTCGACCGTCTTCGAGGCGTTGTTGGTGTGGAGGGTCCCGAAGACGATCGTGCCCTTCTCGGCGGCGGCGAGGGCCATCGAGATCGTCTCGAGGTCGCGCATCTCGCCGACGAGGATGAGGTCGGGGTCCTCGCGGCCCGCCGCCTTCAGCGCCTCGGCGAAGCCCGTCGCGTGGGCGCCGATCTCGCGCTGGTGGACGAGGCAGCGCTTGTTGGGGTGCACGAACTCGATCGGATCCTCGATCGTGATGATGTGGTAGTTCTTCGTCTCGTTGATCAGGTTGATGATCGCGGCGAGCGTCGTCGACTTGCCGGACCCGGTGGGGCCGGTGACGAGGACGAGGCCGCTCTCGATCCCCGCGAGCCGGCGCACCGCGTCGGGCAGGCCGAGCTGCTCGATCGTCATGATCTTGGTGGGGATGACCCGGAAGACGGCGCCCGAGCCGCGCTGCTGCTTGAAGAGGTTGACGCGGAAGCGGGCGAGGTCCGCGACCTCGTAGGCGAGGTCCGCGTCGCCGTCGCGCAGGAACTCCTCCCACTGCCCGGGCGGGACGATGGGGCGCAGCAGATCGACGAAGTCGGACTCGACGATCGAGCGGTAGCGGATCGGCTCCATCGAGCCGCCGACGCGGAGCATGGGCGGGCGCCCGACGGTGAGGTGGAAGTCGGAGGCGCCGCGGCCGGTCATGAGGCGGAGGAAGCGGTCGATCTTGGGCGCGGCCGGCGCGCTCACGCGGCCCCTCCTTTCGTCGGCACGGCGGGGCCGAGGAGGCTCTCGAACTCCTCCTTCTTCGTGGCTGCGCGATAGGCCGTCTCGGGGGTCACGCGTCCCTCGGCCAGCAGCTGCTTCAGGGCGTCGTCGAAGGTCTGCATGCCCTGCGACCGGCCGATCTGCATGGCCGACGGGATCTGGAACGTCTTCTCCTCGCGGATCATGTTCGCGATCGCCACCGTGTTGCGGAGCACCTCGAAGCAGGCCACCTGCTTCCGCTTCTCCTTCGCCGGGAGGAGGCGCTGGGCGACCACGAACTTCAGCGACTCGCTGAGCGAGGCGCGCACCTGGCCCTGCTCGTCGACCGGGAAGGACGAGAGGATGCGGTCGACCGCCTTGGCCGCGGAGGTGGAGTTGAGGGTGCCGAGGACGATGTGGCCGGTCTCGGCCGCGGTGAGGGCGAGCGAGACGCTCTCGTTGTCGCGCAGCTCGCCGATGACGATCACGTCGGGGTCCTCGCGGAGGGCGGCCCGGAGCGCGCGGGCGAACGACGCCGTGTCCGAGCCCACCTGCCGCTGGTTGACGAGGCAGCTCTTGAACGGGTGGACGAACTCGACGGGGTCCTCCATCGTGATGACGTGGTCGTGGCGCGTCTCGTTGAACAGGTTCACGAGCGCGGCGAGGGTCGTCGACTTCCCCGAGCCGGAGGGGCCGCAGATGATCACGAGCCCCTGGTGGTAGTCCGCGATCTCGGCGAGGTGGCCGGGCAGCCCGATCTCCGCGATCGTCGGCGGGCGCTCGGGGATCACGCGGAAGACGCCGTTCACGCCCTTCTGGTCGACGAAGACGTTCGCGCGGTAGCGGCCGGCGGTCGGGATGTAGTGGCAGAAATCGAGCTGCTTCTCCTCCTCCAGCCGATGCCACTGCGCGTCGCTCAGGATCTCCCGCACCATCGCCTTCGTCTGGTCGGCGGTGAAGGGCTCGCCCTGGGCGCGGGCGAGCTCGTCGGCCATGCGCAGGACCGCGGGCTGGCCGACGGCGAGATGGAGGTCGGAGGCTCCCGCGTTGCGCGTCGCGACGAGGAGCGCGTTGAGCCGCGGCTCGCCGGCGCCGGACTTCGCGGCGAGGGCGGCCTGCTTGAGGGCGTCGGCGTCGGCCATCGGCGACTGGCGCCGGGCGGCCATGTCCACCGCGATCTCGAAGGCGCGGGCCCGCACCGCCCGCGACGGGTCCTGCTTCGCCACGTTGCGCACGAAGTCGAGCATCTGCGGGTGATCGAAGTGGCTCAGGGCCTGGATCACCTCGACGCGCACCTCGGGGGCGGGATCCTGGAGCAGCTCGGCCAGCGCGGGGACGGCCCGCAGGTCTCCGATCCGGCCGAGGGCCTCGACCGCGCTCCATCGCGCCTCGGGGTCGGCCAGCGCCTCGACGAGCGGGGCGACGCCCCGAGGGTCCTTCAGCCGCCCGAGCGTCTCCGCGGCGGTGATGCGGATCCACCAGTCGGGGTCCTTCAGGAGGAGGATGGTCGCGGGGACGACTCGCCGGTCCTCGAAGGACTGGGCCACGAGCATCGCCGCCGCGCGCACGTCCTCGTCCGGGTCGGCGAGCAGCGCCACCGTCGGCTCGAGAAGGTCGTCGCCGAACGCCCGCATCGACTCGAGCGCCCGGTCGCGGGCCCACCCGGCGAGGGAGCTCGAGAAGACGATGTAGCGTCGGACGACCTCGCGCCGGTCGGGGAGGCCGAGCAGGACCTTCAGGACGACGGTGCGCGTGGACGCCTCGCCCGCCGCGACGAGCGGGAGGAGGCGGTCCGCGAACCCCGCTCCCTGTCCCGCCGCGGCCCGCGTGAGGGCGTCGACCAGCACCTGCTGGGTCGAGTAGTCGACGTGGGCGAGCTGCTCGACGAAGAGGTCGACGTTCCCCGCGGGATCGCGCTGGGCCAGGACCGCGAGCGCCTTCTCCCGCACGACTCGCTCGGGGTCGCGGGCCAGCCGCTGCCACCGGGCGAGGGCCCTGGCGTCACCGGGAGCCGCGGCGAGCTTCCCGAGGATGGCGAAGCGCTCCTCGGCTCGCCCGGCGGAGGCGAGGTGCCACAGCAGGGGCTCGAGGGCCGCCGAGACGGGCGCCTCCAGGACGAGGCGGCGCGCGATCTCCTGCGCTTCGCCCTTCCCGTGGACCACGATCTCGCCGAGCCGCTGCTCCGTGCCCCGCAGGCCCAGGCCGAAGAGCGCGGCCGCTCCGGCCCGCACGGCGGCGTCGGGCTTGCCGCGGGCCTCGGCGATCACGGCGTCGGGCGTCTCGGGATCGGCGAGCCGCTGGAGGATGGGGACGGCGCCGTCGCGGTAGGCGCGGTCCGGACGGAACAGCATCCACGCGACGTCCTTCGCCTTCAGTCCCTGCGCGGCCGCGAGCTGGGCGAACAGCTGATCGCGCTCCTGCGTCGTCTGGAACGCCTTGTCCGCGAGACGCTTGAGGATCGTGCGGGCGTCCGACGGGAACATCGCCATGGCCGGGCAGTATAGCCGCAGGCCGGCGCCGCGAGACTCACCCGCGCTCGGGCTCGAGCTCCAGGCGGTGCAGGGTCGCCCCGTCCCGGTTCCGCAGCTCCACCCGCAGGCCCCCGCCCCGGCCGTCCACCTCGAGGAGCCCGAAGAACTGCAGGCCGTCCGAGGGGGGGCGGTTCGGCTTCATGCCCGTGGGGATGCCCACGAAGAGCGCCTCGGGCCCGAACGTCGGGTCGAGCTCGCTCGGCCCGAACGTGCCGGCGTGGGCCGGGCCCGCCACGATCTCGTGGAAGGGACGGAAGTCGCGGAAGCGCGCGCGGTCGGGGTGGTAGCGGTGCACCGCGGCGTAGTGCACGTCCCCGGTGATCCACACGACGTTGCGGACGTCGCGCGCCTTCAGGAACGCGAGAAGGGCGGCGATCTCGAGCTCGCGGCCGAGGGGCGGGCCGTCGTCGCCGTTCGCGACCGCCTCGAACGCGTCCTTCCCGTCCCGGACGACGCAGCCGAGCGGCATGTCGCAGGCCACGACCTTCCACGTCGCGCGCGAGGCCGCGAGGCGGGCCTTCAGCCACTCGAGCTGCCGCGCGCCGAGGATCGCGGCCTCCGGCCCGGCCGCCGCCTGGCGGTTCGGCGAGTTCGGCCCGCGCTCGCTGCGCAGGTCGAGGGCGAACACCTCGAGCGCGGACCCGTACGGGATCGCGCGGTAGACGCGGTCGCGGTCGGCGGGGGCGCGGCGCAGCGGAACGTGCTCGAGGAACGCGCGCCGGGCGCGGGCGGCGAGGACCGACACGTCGCGCTCCGAATAGCGGGCGTCCTCGAGGCGCTGGCCGGGGTGCCAGTTGTTCAGCACCTCGTGGTCGTCCCAGAGGAACACCTGCGCGACCTCCGACTCGAAGCGCCGGAGCCGCGAGTCGAGCCGGTTGTAGAGGTGGTTACCGCGGAACTCGTCGAGCGTCTCCGCGACCTTCGACTTCGCCGGGGTCACGAGATTGCGCCACACTGTGCCGTCGTCGAGCGTGACCTCGGGGAGGAGCGGGTTGTCGGCGTAGATCGTGTCGCCGAGGTGGACGAAGACGTCCGGCCGCGCGAGGCGCATCGACTCGTAGGTCTTGAGGCCCCCGCGCGCCTCGTCGATGCCCCAGCCCTGACCGCAGGTGTCGGCGGAGAAGGCGACGCGCACGCTCTCGCGGCCGGCCGGAGGCGTGCGGAAGGACCCCGTCACCGGCTCGCTCCACGCGCCGGGGTCGCGCAGGTCCTGGAAGAGGACGCGGTAGGCGATCGTCTGGCCGGCCGGCAGGTCCTCGAGGTCGAGCGTCGCGGTGAGGCCGTCCTCCTCGAGGGCGACCGGCCCGGGCACGCGCCGCGCGTCCGCCATCGACTCGCGGGTCGACCACTCCACGAACATCCGCGCCGGCCGGTCGCTGCGCGACCAGACGACGGCGCGGCCGTCGGACACGTCGCCGACCGCGGCCCCGTACTCGGCCCGCGGCCTCGCCGAGTCGGCCCGCACGATCGCGGGAGCGGCGCCGAGCCGCCGGGCGAGGGAGGCCCCGGCCAGCGCGGCGCCCGCCCGGAGGGAACGGCCGAGGAACGCGCGGCGCGAGCGGGTCACGTCACCTCCTCCTATCGTCCCGTGGTGACGGCGTCCTTCGCCGCCTTCCCCTCGTCGACCCCCGCATAGTCGAGCTGGCTGCCGCGCAGGCTGTGGGGGATGACGTAGACGGCGATCATCGCGGCGGCGGCGAGCGCGACCGTCGCGCGGGCGAGCCGGTCGAGGGGGTCGCGTCGGCGCCCGAGGACAGCGACCGCGGCCACCCAGGCGAGCCACATGAAGAGCGTCTTGTTGTCGGTGAGGTCCTCGCCGAACGGCCAGCCGGTCCAGTACGCCCCGAACGCGTTCTTCTGCACGATCGGCCCGAGGACGAGCCCGCCGATCCCGATGAGGGCGACGGTCACCCACGCGTAGCGGCGCGCCTCGGGACGGCCGAGGAGCGCGGCGAGCGCGGCCCGCAGCCCGATCATCATCCCGAAGAACATCGCGACGACGTGCGGGACGAGGACGCCGGCCGGCACGTCGCCCTTGAAGCGCATGACGACCGGGCCGTCCTCGGGCAGGGACACGGCCCGGCCGCGGTCGTCCAGGACGACCGCGTACTCGAGCTTGCCGGCCGGCGGCTGCGTCGGCAGGAGCGCCACGAGCGAGCCGCCCTCGCGCCGCAGCGGCGTCTCCTGGAAGGGCTCGCTCGTCGGGTAGCGCCGCCAGCGCACGACTCCGGCGACGCCCGAAGGCGCCGGCACGCTCACGAGGAACGGCTCGCCCGAGGTCGAGCTGCGGAGGAGGCGGAGGCGGACGTTCTCCCCGGCCAGCGTCGCCTGGACGCGCCGCGGGTGAGTGGGGCCGGTGAGCCTCTGCCACACCGCCGCCCCCGCCATCAGCAGGAAGGCGGCGATCCAGAGCGCGATCCGCTTCGCGACGTCGCGTCGAGCATCGTTCACGCGCGGATTCTCTCACGCCGGGCGGAGAGGCCCGACGCGGGCGCGGCCCTCACCGCCCGAGCAGCGGCTCGATCGCCCGCTCCGCGGCGCTCCGGCGCTCGTCCCAGCTTCCCGCGACGAGGCGATGCGGTCGGCCCTCCCGCACGAGCGCCTGCCGCAGCCACTCGCGCATCGCCACGCGCCGGTGGGGCAGGTCGCGCTGCGGGTCCTCGGCCCACGGCGCGTCGGGCTCGAGCAGGAGGTGCAGGTCGTAGCGCCGCGCGCGGGCCGTGTCGCGGATCCACGCGGGGCAGGATCCGAAGTACTCCTCCGCGTAGAACCACGTCGCGTAGAGATCGGTGTCGCACACGACGAGCCCGTTCGAAAGGCGGGCCGCCCGGTCCTCCGCGGCGAGCTGCCCCCGCGCGATCTCGGGCAGGTCCTCCGCCCGGCACGGCGGGGAGAGAGGCGCGCCGCCGTACTTGCGGTCGAGGTGGTCGCGGGCGAACTCGGGGGCCCAGGCGGTCGAGAACGCCGCGGCGAGCTCCCGCGCGAGCGTCGTCTTTCCCGTCGACTCCGGTCCGGCCACGACCACGCGCCGCGCGATCTCGGGCCGCACGCAGTCCGGCACGAAGGCCCAGTGGCGGACGGGGTTCTCGCGCAGGGCCGTGCCCGACACCGGAAAGGCGCGCCGCTCGCGGTCGACGAGCACGTGGTGCGCCCCGAGCCGCCGCGCGAGCTCCTCGCCGTAGTCTTCCGAGCTGAAGACGAGGTCCGGGCCCCCCGGCAGGTGCCTCCCTATGCTGGCCGTCCAGATCTCCCAGAACGCCGGGTGCTCGTGCGGCCACGAGGGGTTCTCGTCCGTGTGGTGGCGCACCTCGACGCCGGGACACAGCTCGCGCATCCACTCGACGCGACGCGCGCCGGGGATGGGCTCGCTCGCGAGCGAGCAGACGAGGACGACGAGGCGGTCGACGCGCACCCGCGCCGCCTCGACGAGGTGGAGGTGGCCGCGGTGGGGCGGCAGGAACTTGCCGATGATGAGCCCGGTCGTCATCGCGGGGGGTGCTAGCATACGCGGCCAAATGTCCTCCGACAGCCTGGTGAGCCGCCTGCTCGGGGGCCGCGCCGCGGCCGGCCCCGACCTCCGCGTGCACCTGTCGGACCGCGACGGCCCGTCGCTCCACGACAAGATGCGCCAGGCGTACTGGTGGGTGACGAACAACGCGGTCCTCTGCCCGTACTACGACATCGAGTACGGCCGCGGCACGGCCCTCGCGAACGCCGCCGGCGACTCGCTGACGCTGCCGGACGAGATGAGCTACAGCTCGTTCGTCCTCGTCCCGCTCCTCACCCTCTTCACGTGCCGCCGCGCGCTGCTCGTGGGCGGGCCGGGCCGGGGCAAGACGACCTCGGCCATCCTCATGGGCCTGCTGTCCGGGATGACCCGCGACGACGTCCGCCGCTCGATCCAGCGCGGCCACCCGCAGCTGTCGATCGCCGACCTCCTCGGGGCGCCGCTGCCCTCCGACCTCATGAAGGCCGAGGACCTCTCGGCCGTGAAGATCGGCTGGCGCAAGTGGATCTCGCAGCGCGTCAAGATCATCGACGAGTACAACCGCATCCCGACGAAGACCCAGTCGGCGCTCCTGTCCCTCATGGCCGAGGGCTACGCGGAGATGTTCGACCAGTACGTCTACGCGGGCCGCTCGAGCTGGTTCCTGACCGCGAACGACGACGCGGGCGGCGGCACCTTCCAGGTGATCGAGGCCCTGAAGGACCGGATCGACGTGGTGGTGCGCGCGGTGCCCTTCAACTCCGGGTTCCTCGAGGTGCTCCTCCGCCGGATCGAGGCCGACAAGGCGCCGGAGGAGCTGGTGCCGGCCGAGATCGTGTTCACGGCCGAGGAGCTCGAGCGCATCTACGCCGGCATCCTCGCCGTCGAGGTTCCCGCGGCGGTGCGCGACCGCATCGGCTTCTTCCTCGGCCAGCTCGACTTCTGCCGCATGGCCTCGCCGCAGTTCGAGGCGAAGAGCAAGGACACGCTGAAGCTCGCCGGCCAGACCGTGAGCCAGGTCTGCAACGAGCAGTGCCCGCTCGACAAGAAGGTGCACCTGTGCACGCAGACGGAGAACGGCGTCTCCGCCCGCGCGTACCAGACCGCCCTCCACTTCGCGAAGGCGATCGCCTTCTTCCGCGGCCACGGGACGGTCGAGGTCGAGGACCTGCGGCAGATCGTGCCGTGGGTCCTCCACGACAAGCTGGTGCCGAACGGCCGCAGCCCCTTCTTCGAGTCGAAGGCGAGCCGCGGCCTCCTGCAGGACCGCGTCGCGTGGATCCGCGGCATGTTCGACGCCGCGATGGAGCAGTTCGGCAAGCACGAGCCGGTGCGCCGCAAGGTGAGGGCGCTGCGCGACGAGCTCGACCAGGGCCTGCAGGGTGTGCCCGCGAAGGCGGTCCAGCAGCGGCTCGGCGCGGTGGGGAAGCTCCTCGAGGAGCTCGTGAAGAAGCACGAGCTGTCGGGGCCGGTGTACGAGGACCTCATCCACCTCAAGTCGATGTGGAGCCGGTACCAGAACTACTCGCACTGGCTGAAGCAGACGACGAAGGCCTAGGCCCGTGGCCGACCTCGTCGCGGAGATCGAGGACGCCGCGCGCCGGCGCTACGTGCGCTGGGACGCGGGCCTGTGGCGGCGCGTGGTCGAGGGGCCGGCCCGCACGCTCGCGGCCGCCCTGCGCAAGGACGCCGCGGCCGCGCCCGTCCTCGAGAGCTATCTCCGCCTCGCCGCGGAGGGGATCGGCCTCGGCTACCTCTTTCCGCCCGAGGTCGGCGACGGCTTCTTCACCCACGCGTTCTTCCGGCTCGTGCCCGAGGCCCTCGGCCGCGTGCCGGCCGAGCGCCGGGCCCGCGTCCTCGCCGAGTGCTGGAACCTCGGCGAGAACCTCGAGCACGCGCCGGCGTGGTGGCGGCGGATGTTCGTCCGTCTCGCGTCGGACGGGGCGGCCCTCGACGCGCTGCCGGCGCTCGTCGCGCGCGCGTCGCGCGAGGCCTTCACGCCGCCGCCGGAAACGCTCGGCTCGCGATTCCTCCACCTCTACGTCGACCTCGGCGCGGAGGACCGGCTCTTCCTGCCCGGGGCGGTGCACTTCGTCGCGCCCACCGTGGCGTGCGTCCACGACCGCGACGCGCCCGGGGGGCGCAGCCTCGGCGCCTGGCTGGTGGATCCCCCGCTCGTCCTCGGGGCGATGGGCTGCCGGGAGGATCCCCAGGCGGCGTCCGACCGCCTCGACCTCGTGGACGACCTCGGGCGGAAGGACCCCTGCGCGGGCGACGTCCGCAACTCGGCGGCCAACGACTGGCGGGCCGCGCTCACCCTCGAGACCTCGCAGTTCCTCGTCGGGATCTACCCGGCATGAAGGCCGAGGAGCCGGCGCCCCTCGACGGCCCCGCGGTCGAGCGCGCGTGGAGAGACGCCCTCGCCCTGTGGGACGTGTCGGTGACGCTCAGCCCGCCCGTCGGCCTCGGCGGGAAGGGGAAGTCGCACTGGCAGGGCGACGAGCCCCTCGCGTACATCGACCTCGCGACCCGGCAGGTCGTGGTGAACCTGCCGCTCCTCGAGAAGCTGGGCGCGGCCGGGAGCCTCACGGCCGTCCTCGCCCACGAGATCGGCCACCACGTCCGCTTCCCGCACAGCCTCGCCCTCGCGGCCTCGCTGGCCCTCCTCGAGAAGAAGCTCGTTCCCGGGCTTCGCCAGTCGCTCACGAACCTCTTCTTCGACCTGCTCGTCAACGAGTTCGTCGGCCGCACCCGGGCCGACGAGCTGTGCCGCGTCTACGAGGGGTTCGTCCGCTCGTCCCCGAGCCACCAGCCCCTCTTCGGCTTCTACCTCGCCGTCTACGAGGAGCTGTGGGCACGGCCCGGCACCCTGCTGCCCGCGAACGCCGTCGCGATGATGGACGAGAGCTACCCGGGCTGGCGGGCCGAGGCGCGGCTCTTCGTCCAGACCTTCTACTCCCTGCCCGGAGTGCACCTCCAGTTCGTCTACTTCTGCTCCCGCTTCCTGCGCTACATCCCCGATCCCGAGAAGCTCGTCTACGTGATCCCGCTCGCCCACGACGTGCCGTCGCCCGACGAGGACGCGCTCGACGCCGCGGTGCGCGGCTTCGGCGCCGAGGAGGCGGACGAGGCCCTGCGCGAGGCGAAGGAGCGCGGGATCCTCGACGACTCGGGGCTCGCGGAGGAGGCCTCGCGGGACCCCCTCGAGTCGATCGACGCGATCACGAAGCACCTGCCGGGCCAGGGGGCCGCGGCCTTCCGACAGGCCCTCGTGAGCCGCCACTACAAGCGGCTCGTCGACCAGCACCTCATCGTGCCCCCGCCGTCGCCCGCGACGCCCGACCCCTCGCTGCCGACCGTGACCGAGGAGTGGGAGTGGGGCGACAACCCGCGCGCGATCGACTGGACGGCGACGATCCTCGCCCGCGGCGCGCTCGGCGCGGCCGGGCCCCTGCGGCGCAGCCTCGAGGCCGAGGAGCCGTCGCCCGGCGCGCAGCGCTTCCCGGCGGTCGAGATCTACCTCGACACGAGCGGCTCGATGCCGAATCCCGCGAGCGCCCTCAACGCGATGACCCTCGCCGCGCAGATCCTCGCCGCCTCGGCGCTGCGGCGGCAGGGCGTCGTCCGCGGCGTCGTCTATTCTTCGGGGACGCCCCTCGTCTCCGACTGGATGTACGACGAGGAGCGGGCGCGCCTCTTCCTCCTCCAGTACGCCGGCGGAGGCACGACGTTTCCGTTCAACGTGCTGAAGGCGTCGGCCCGCGACCGCGACGACGTCGTGCGCGTGATCATCTCGGACTCGGACTTCCTGTCGAACGTCCAGGGGCCGGGTGCCATGGACGCGCTGCGCTTCGCGGTCGACAAGTCGAAGCTCGTGGTCGCGTTCCTCGCCCTCGACCCGAAGTGGGCCGAAAAGGCGCTCGCCCCGGTCGCGTCGTCGCCAAGGTTCCGTCTCGCCGCCGTCCGCTCGATGAACGACTTCGGCCGCGCCGCGGCCGCCCTGGCCGACGCCCTGTTCGGGCGTTGACCGGACGGGCCGCCGCGCGGGATAGTCTGCCGGACCGAACCGGCCGACAGCAGGAGGAGATGCCCTTCGACATCGCCGCGCTCACCCGCGAGCTCGAGCAGGTGCCGCCCACGGCCGAGCTGCCGTGGCGGGTGGCCGTCGCCGTGGTGAGCGACACCTTCCGGCTCGCCGGCCTCACGCCGCCCGCCCCCCGCGTCTTCGAGGGATGGAGGCGGAAGTGGCCGCGGGCCGAGGAGCTCCTGACGGCGCTCGCCCGGGCCCTCGCCTCGACCGCGCTCCGCGCGGCGACGGTGGACGCGCTGCAGGACTCGCGCCGCCCGGCGCCGGCCGCGCTCCAGGGCTTCCTCGACGGCACCGCGCCGCTCACGGCCGAGATGGTCCGCGGCAACGCGTTCCGCCGCGAGGAGTTCCTGCGCCAGTGGGCGCGCGTCTGCGGCGGGACGGTCGCCGGCGAGACGGAGAAGCAGTCGCGGGAAAGGCTCGCGCAGCTCGACTACCGCGAGGCGCTCGCCGAGTACAAGAAGGCGGAGGCCGCGCGGAAGATCGAGGCCGCGCGCCGAGCGCAGCTCCTCCGCGAGGCGCGCGAGCGCGAGGAGCAGGCGAAGGGGTGGCGCGAGTGAGGGGAGCCCCGGCGTGAAGGAGCGCGTCGCCGCCTACGACAAGCGCACCGCCGAGCGCTACGACCCGCCGCCGTGGCTGCGGGCCCTCGGCACGCCGCTCGGGCCGGGCGACTCCTGCCCGACCCTCTTCCGCTATCCCGGCGTCGAGGGGCTCCTCGCCCAGCTGCAGGGCCGGCTGACGGCGCTCGGTCCCTCGGGCCGCGGACACGTGTGGCTCACGTCGCGGCCGACGGGGGCCTACCCGCGGCCGGTCGAGCTGTTCGGCACGCTCGCCCTCCTGCAGCCCCTCCGGCTCCAGCCGTGCCGCACGCACTGCTTCACCCACAAGCGCGACAACTGGATCGCCCTCGACCGCGCGGTGCCGCCGGACGAGCTCGCGTGGGTGCCGCCGTCCTTCGTGCGCGGCGGGGCGTCGTTCGACCGCGTCCGCACGGCCGACGAGGCGCGCCGCCGGTTCGGGCGCGGCTACGCGGACGAGGAGCGGCGGGTCCTCGATCGTCTCTCCGCGTACGTCGAGGAGCTCTCGGCGCTCGCGCGGGCGGGCGCGCCCGGGCCGAGGCGGCACTGGTGCGCGGTGCCGGCCCGCGAGCGGCGGGCGCTCCTGGCGGCGCACGGGGTGACGCCGCGGTGGACGCGGCCGTGAGCGCGTCCGCGCCCGTCCTCGACGGCTTCGACCCGGGGCCCGAGATCCGGCGGAGCGTGCGCGCGCACGCCTGCCTCGGGCCGCGCGTGCGCGCCGCGGCCGCCGACCTGCTGCGCTTCGCGCGCGGCGGGGAGCCGGACGGGCTCGACGCCCGCCTCGGGCTGCTGCGCGCGGCGCTCTGGCGCTCGCCGTACTACGCGGAGACGCTCGCGCGGCACGGCCTCTCGCCGGCCGATCTCCGCTCGCTCGACGACCTGCGCCACTTCCCGTGCCTGGACCGCGAGACGCTCGCGCGCTCGTTCGAGACGCTGCCGTCGCTGCCCGCGCGGGCGGCGGGCCGCCTCTTCGTCGAGCGCAGCTCCGGCAGCACCGGCCGTCCGGTCGTCGTGCTGAAGGAGGACTACGACTCCGTCTACATGTGGGCCCTCCTCCGCTTCTGGATGCGGCGGCTGCGCCTCCGCCTTCCCGCGCGGCCGCGGGTCGCGCTCCTGTGCGCCCTGCCGCACGGCGTCGAGTACGAGACGCCGCTCCCGGCGATCGAGGGGTCGCTCGTCCGCGTGTCGCTCGCCCGGCCCGCGGCGGAGGAGCGGATCCGCCGCTTCGCGCCGCACGTCGTCTTCACCGACCCGGCCGGCCTGCACTGGCTCGCCGCCCGGGACGACGCGCCGCGGCTCCGGCTGGTGCTCTCGTCGGCGATGCACCTCTCGCACGCGCTCCGCGGCCGCGCGGAAGCAGCGCTCGGCGCGCCGGTCCTCAACTACTACTCGACCGCCGAGACCGGCCCCATCGCGTGGGAATGCCGGGAGGCGGACGGGCGCTTCCACGTCCTCGTCCCCGACGTCTGGGCGGAGTCGAAGGACGGCGTCCTCGCGGTGACCCGCCTGCGCGCGAGCGTCCTGCCGCTGCTGCGCTATCGGCCCGGGGACCGGGGTCGGGTCGACCACGGCCCGTGCGCCTGCGGCTTCCACGGGCCGTCGATCGTGGGGCTCTCGGGGCGCCGCGCGTGCGTCTTCGTCCGCCCGGACGGGCGGGACGTCGACGCCTGGCAGCTCGCGTGGGCCTTCCAGCACCACCCGCTCGACGCGTTCCGCCTGGTCCAGCGCTCGGCGAACGCGTTCCGGCTCGACCTCGCCGCGGGCGGCGAGGCCGCCGCGCCCGTCGTCGAGCGCCTGCGCGGGTCGCTGGCCCGGCTCGGCTGGGACGCTCCGCGCATCGCGTGCCGGATCGTCCCGCGCGGGTCGCTGAGGGCCGCCGCGAAGCCCGCGCCGTTTGCGTCCTTCCGAGGAGAACCATGAGCGACACGACCGACCTCGCACGCCTCTTTCCGTCCACGGCCGCGGTTCCCGCCGACGTGTGGCGGACGCCGGACGAGGCGGGCCTCACCCTGCTCGTCGACGGCGAGGCCCGCCGCTGGGACGGGCCGTGCGAGGAGATCCGCTCGGCCGTGTGCGCCCGCGCGCAGGACGGCCGGCTCGAGTCGCTCGCCCTCGGGCCGGGCGCCCGGGCGAGCGGGGAGCTCGCGCTCGAGGCGGCGCGGGCCGCGGAGCGGGCATGGGCCGGCGGCCGTGGCGAGTGGCCGCGCGCCTCCGCCGGGGAGCGGATCGCCTGCATGCTCG
>WBZP01001480.1_pt1 | contig 28668 bp, 25 predicted proteins | sample 5204301 | NCBI WGS metagenome assembly WBZP01 (sample SAMN12412401, study PRJNA552823) | activated sludge metagenome | isolation source: activated sludge from nitrification reactor of wastewater treatment plant... | place: USA: Pennsylvania | collected 2017 | reverse complement strand
CTGGTTGCCCAGTTCGCCGGCGCCACCACCAAGGCGGCGCAGATGGCGATCATGGACCCGGTCCTCGGCGCCCGTCCGTCGGCTCGAACCACTCACTCGTGCTGACAATACCGGCCGCCGCCAGTGCGATCCTGCACCTCGCCAGAACCCCATGGATAGGCGCTCTGCCGGCATATATGCCCAGAATCGAGCAGCCATGCGGGTTCTGGCGGTGGCACCCTGAAGAACGCCTATCCATGGGGTCTTCAGGGCAGATGGCTGGCGGGTCGATTCACCGCCAAGCCGTCGATCTTCTCGTCGATCGGGCAGAAACCTCGTCAATAGCTGAACAAGCCGCGAGTGAGCAGTCGCTCCGGCGCCACCACCTGGGGGTTCTGCGGGCCGGCGCGCGGGTCGTGCAGGGCTTGCACCTGGGGCGCTGCGTAGCCATGCAGTTCGATCACGCTGAGTGAGCGATCGGTGTTCTGGTCGGCGCGGCCGGTCAGCGCCTGCAGCAGGGCATGGGTGAACAGGCCGTGGCGGGCCGGGCGGTATTCCTGCGAGTCCTCGTCGGCGCGCGCCGCCAGCAGCAGCGGAAAACGCGAGGCGGCCGAGCGCTTGCGCAGCGTGCTGGCGGCCAGCGCACCCTCGGCGCTGCTGGCCTTGCAGGTATCGATGATCAGCAGGCGCTGCCCGGCGCTTTTTGCCAGGCCGTCTAGCAGTTCGCGCCAGCCCAGCAGCGAAGGCGCCTCGCCGCTGTCGTTGCGGCCGCGGAGCACGGCTTCGACATCGTCGAGTCGCGCATCGCGCGGCACGAAGTAGTAGTTGCCGATGCGGTCGGTGATGCCGTGCGAGGCGAGAAACAACACCACCGCGTCGTTTGCGCCGGCCTGCTGCCAGAACCGCATTGCCTCGACAATCGCGGCACGGGTCGGCTTGGTCGACTCGCTGTCGCTGAGCACCCGCGTCCGCACATCCGCAAACTGCCTGCCGGCCCGCGAGCCGAGCGTGCGGGCGATCTCCTGGGCGTCGCGCTCGGCGAATTCCAATGTCGGCAGCGATTTGCTACCCCCAGCATCGAAGCGGTTTACGCCGACAGCGAGCACATACAGCGTGCCGCCCGGCAGGTTCCGCGCCACAGCCCGGCCGGGGCTGGCCAGGCGCTCCTCGGCGAGTCCGAAACCGATGTCGCTGTGCACTTCGATGCGCAGCATCGACTCGCCCGGCGGCAGCGCCAGGCGCACGCTGCGTTCCAGGCGGCGCCGGCCGTCCGCCCCGATGGCACGCTCGGCCACCGGCGTGACCGGCACGTCGTCGATGAAAACGATGGCTTCGCGCATGTCCGGACCGACCGTTTCGGCGGCGAAACGCAGATCAAGCTGACCCTTGCCATCGGCCTCGGCGGCGAGCACCCGCACATGGGGCGGCGCGACATCCCCGAAGCGATCGATGGAATTGCGTGCCGGCGCAAGCACCGGCGGCGCATCCGCCAGCTGGTTGCGCAGCAGGTCGGGGCGGTAGAACAGCCGCTCGAACTGCACCGCCTGGTAATAGCGCGGCTCCTTTCCGCTGCCCGTCACCTGCCAGCCGGCCAGGGTATCGCCGAAATCCGAAGCGGCGTAGTGGCCGTCCGGCCGCCACAGCACCCAGTCGCGGCGGTTGCGGTGTACAAACAGCGCCAGCCGCGCTTCGCCATTGCGCGCGGCAAACCAGTGCAGGGTGCCGTCAGCCAGCGCCGCGACAACATAACGGCCGTCGGCGCTGACCGCGACATTGGTGGCGGCAGCGGCAACCGGCACCTGCCAGATCAGTCGTCCTGCCGGCGTGTAGGCGCGCAGCTTGCTGTCGGTGCCGATCACCGCGTAGGCGTCGTCCGCCGCGAAGCCCCAGCCGCGCAGGGTCTCGTCGCTGTCGAGTTCGAGCGGCCGACCGTTGAGCGTAGGCCGCGGTTCGCGCCAACCCTCGAGCACCAGACGCGACGAGTTCTGGCGGGCCCGCTGCAATTCGGGCCGCTCCGGCTCGCCGGTAGCGTACTCGAGCTCGCGCACCGAAAACCGCGCGCGCACAGTGCCGTCGCGGCGCACCGCGAAGCTGACCGAGTTGGCATCGGCCGATAGCGCCAGCGCGGCCAGACCGTCCGGGAAAACCACCGCGCCGGCGGTCGCTTCGGCCTCGGTCTGTCCGTCAAGCCCGGTGCGCAGCAGGCTGTGGTCAGCCGCCGCCAGCAGCAGGCCGGTGGAAATCGGCAAGAACCGCTCGAGCCGGCGCCCGGCCGGCGTCAGGAGTACCGGCGGCGCCGTAGCGCGCGCGTTCCAGCGCAGCACCGCACCGCGCCAGCGCAGGTTGTCCTGCGCCAGCAGCAGTGCCTCGCCGCGCGCCGACCAATCGACCTGCGTAACGGCGCGCCATTGCGCCTCCGGCAGATCGGTCGCGCCGAGCACCGCGAGCGTCACGCTGTCGAGGACCGATGCGCGCGGGCGGGCGAGATCGCCGACCAGCAATCGCGTGCCGTCGGGCGCGAAGCGCAGCGGCCCCGCATGGGCGCCGGCCGGGCTGCGCGCCAGTTCGCGCAGGTCGGGGCCGAACAGGCGGATCGTGCCGTCGGCAAAGGCAGCGGCGATGCGGCCGTCGACAGCGACATCGAGGCCGGTGCAAGCGGCAGCGGAGTCGATTCGTGCCGGCTGGCCGGCCCCGTTGGGATCGAGCAGACGCAATCCGCCGCCGTTCAGGCAAGCGACGAACCGGCCGGCCACAGCGCTGCGCAAGTGGGTCACGCCGGCCGGCAGGTCGATACTGCGCAACAGCTGGAGCCGCGCCGTCTCGAACAGATGCACAGCGCCATTCGCAGCACCCCAGGCGCCGACAGCCAGTTGGCGTCCGTCGGCGGACAGCGCGACTGCGGTGAGCTGCCCGTTGCGGCCGCTCTCCATCGGCGCGTAGCCGACGGCCAGCGGCGCCAGATCGGCAACCCGCCAGGCGCGCACCGATTTGTCATGGGATACGCTGTAGGCTCGCTCGCCCCGCGAATTCAGCGCCAGATCGGTCAAGGTGGCGACATGGCTGCCGGGGTTGACGCGAAAGCGCGGTCGCGCCGCGGCATCGTCTGGCGCCGCAACGGCGCCCTGCGCGACCAGCGACAGCAAGAAGCAAAGGAACAGGATACGCATGGGATCGGGTGCTTGCGGGTGACGTCGTTCGGGAATCGGTTGTGTCAGGCAGTTTTGCATCTCCGGCGGCGCAACGGAAGCCGTCGAACGGATGATTTGCGACCGCGCGGCTCAGCCTTGCGGCGGGGTCAGGGGAAGGATGACGACGACTTCGACCCCGTCGGCGCCGGGCAGGGTTTGCGCCGTGATGCTTCCGCCATGAAACTCGGCGATCAGTCTGGCCACATACAGACCGAGTCCCAGATGGGGCTCGCGGCCGCTGCGATCCTTGCGCAGCGAGACCATCGAGTGGAACAGGCGGTCGCGCATTTCCTCGGGCAGCGGCGGGCCGAGGTTGGAGACCGCCAGGCGCGCCGCGGCGCCATCCTCGACAAGCCCGAGGCCGACGCGCACCGCGCTACCGGGCGCAGCGAAGTCGACCGCGTTGGCGACCAGTTTGTCGAGCATCTGCGCGGCGAGGTCTGGGGCACCGTCGAGCATCAGCGGCCGCACGGCGATGTGCAGATCGAATGCCTGCTGGCTGTAGACCTGGTGATACCCGGCGACGCAGCCGGCGACTACCGCGGCGAGATCGTAGCGTTCGCGCTCGGCCACCGACAGGCTCTGCTCGAGACGCGTCGCCTCGGACATGCGGGTGAGTATGGTCGTCAGGCGAACCAGCCCTTCTTCGGCACGATCGAGATAAACCCCGGACTCTTGCGGCAACTCGGCCAGCCGCAGGTTTTCCAGCGACGAGCGGACCACGGCGATCGGCGTGCGCAGTTCGTGCGACAGGCGGCTGGCCATGCCTTCGAGGTAGCCGTGATGTTCCGACAGGCGCGCCAGCACACGCGAGAAACTGCGGGTGAGGTCGCCGACTTCGTCGCCCGAGCGCGAGCCGGGGATCGAGCCGGTGATGCGGCCTTGCGCGTCGATCGCCGAATCGGCCTCGTCGCGCAGTTGGCGGATGCGCCAGGACAGGCGCGATGCAAAGCCCAGCAACGCCAACGCAACCAGCGCGAACACCACCAGCGTGATCAGCAGCAGCCGTTCCAGCGCGGCATTGCGCGCGACCAGGATGGCGTTGGTGGTTTCCTCTGCGACCACCGCGCCGATCACCTCGTCGCCGGCCCAGATCGGGTGCGCCGCCGAGACGATGGCGACCTTGCCGTCGCTGGACAGCCGGATGCCGGTGCGCTCGGCACCGAGGAAGGCGGCACTGATTTCCTGCGCGGTGGAGATCAGGTCGGCATCGATGGTGTCGTCGAAATCGTCGGGCGGCGGCGGCATCAGCCAGCGCAGCGGCGCTTCCATCCAGCCGCGCCATGCCGGCACTTCGGCCGCGGCCTGCTTGGGTTTCAGGCTTCCGGCCAGGGCGATGACGTGGTAGCGCTTGTCGACCACCCAGATTCTGGCGCTGGCGCGGTCCAGGCCGCGCAGGATGGCGGCAACCTCCTCGAACGATTCTTCTTCCTGCGGCTCGGGTCCGGCGAGCTGCGCCAGCGTGGCTTGTTCGCCGCGCGCGGCGGCGAGCCGGCGCAGTTCCTCTTCGGCCTGTTGCCGCAGCGCCGATTCGTCGGGACGCACACCGAGCAGCAGCGGGCGCTCATGCAGCGCGGTTGCCACCGCGCGCGTGGTGCCGAGCAGGGACGTCTGTTGCGCTTCGAGCAGGAAACGCTCCATCTCCTTGACATAGCGGTAGCCGGCCCAGGGCAGCGCCAGCAACGCCAGCGACACCAGCGCCAGCTTGCTGCGCAACGAAAGACCCGGACGCGGCAATCGCAGGCGCATGTTCAGCCGCGCCAGCGGTAACCCATGCCATAGACGGTCTCGATTTCGTCGAAGGCCGCGTCGACGGCGGCAAATTTCTTGCGGATGCGCTTGATGTGCGAGGTGATGGTGGCGTCGTCTACCACCAGTTCTGCGTCGCGCATCAATTGCTCGCGGTCCTTCACATGACCGGGAAATTTCGCCAGGGTATGCACCATCCAGAATTCGGTCAGGGTGAGGTCGACCGGCTGCTCGTTCCAGCGCGCGACGAAGCGCTTCAAGTCGAGTTTGAGCGGGCCGCGTTCGAGAATCTCCTCGATCTGGATCGGTGCCCGCGCCAGTTCGACTCGACGGAACAGGGCTGCGATGCGGGCGACCAGCTGCGGCAGGCTGACATCCTTGGTCAGGTAGTCGTCTGCGCCCAGTCTGAGGCCGGAGACGATATCGAGTTCGGAATCGCGGGCGGTGAGAAAGATGATCGGCAACGGCGCCGAAAGGGCGCGCAACTCGCGGCAGAGTTCGAACCCGCCATCGACATCTTCGCCGAGTCCGATGTCGATGACCGCCAGATCCGGCAGGCGTGCTTTGAACGCCGCCATCGCTTCGGCGCGCGTCGCATACGCGGCGACCTCGTACCCGTGGCGGCGTAGCGCGTCGGCGTAGTTGTTGCGGATGGCGGCGTCATCCTCGACGATGGCTATTCGGCGTGCCATGGCATGCGCTCCTTGATGGGTTCGCGAACGACTATACCGCAGGCGTCGGCGCAGTCCCGTAGCGCTGCCTGCCGGCGGCGGGCGAAATCAGATTCTTGCCACAATTGCTCGCCATGACGCCCGATTCGCCGCCAGACTGCGCCCGCTTTGCCGATTGAAATGCCATCAGACAAACGGATCTTTATCAGGAGAGTTCGATGAGCACTTCCCAAGCCCAGACCCGATCCGCCGCACGTAGTCCGCTGATCGACTATCTGGCATTCACCCTGTTGTTTGCTTCGGTGAGCATCGCGGTTGCGGTAGCGCTCGGCGGCATCGTACTGCTGCTGACGGCCTCTGGCGATTCGTCCGCCAGGGCAGATGGCACGCCGGCACAGTCCTCCCAACTCGCCAGTGGCGTCGCGGTGCGCCAAGCGGGCGGGCAATGAGCGGTTCGGCCTCGCCAGCGGACGAGGCCATCGGCGTGGAATGCGCATGGCCGGTGCGGTTCGTTTCCATCGCGCAAGTGCGTGGTGTCCAGCAGAGCGTCTGCGTCCCGCGCCGGCCGGGTTGGCGGGCTCTTGTCATCGCGGTAGTCGTGTGCTTGCTGACTTTCGGCGGCTGGAGTCTGAAGGACTCGGTAATCGATTTGTCGACCATCGCGCCCGGTGGCGTGCCGACACAGGCAGAGTAGACGAGGATCGATCCGGCCCGATCGGGGACACCCAAAACGACAAAGGCAGCTTGCGCTGCCTTTGTCGTTTTGCACGCCGCTCCCCGTCAATGGCGTTTGCGCAGTTTCTGGATCGCCGCGAGTTGGGCAGCCATTGCCGCCACTTCGGCGGTGGCAGTGGCGATCTCGAGCTTGTCGGTGGCGCGCGAGCGCGCTTCCTCTGCGACCTTGAACGCTTCGCGCGCCTTGGCTTCGTCGAGATCCTTGCCGCGGATCGCCGTGTCGGCGAGAACGGTGACCGAATTCGGCTGCACTTCCAGCATGCCGCCGGCGACGAAAATCAACTCTTCTTCGGCCTGGTCCGGCAACTTGAGGCGCACCGCGCCCGGCTTGATCCGGGTCATCAACGGGGCATGGCCGGGAAGAATCCCCAGTTCGCCCATTTCGCCCGGCAACACGACGAACTCGGCCAAGCCGGCGAAAATCTGCTCTTCGCCGCTGACCACGTCTACTTGAACGGTCATTGCCATTCGAACCTCGTCGAGAGTGTGGGGTGGGGTGTCAGGGCGCGGGCTTGCGCCTCACGCCTCGTGCCTCACTGCAGTGTCTTGGCTTTCTCGAAGGCTTCCTCGATGCCGCCGACCATGTAGAACGCCTGCTCTGGCAGAGCGTCGCATTCGCCATTGACGATCATCTTGAAGCCCTTGATGGTTTCGGCAAGCGGGACGATCTTGCCGGGCGAGCCGGTAAACACTTCGGCGACGTTGAACGGCTGCGACAGGAAGCGCTGGATCTTGCGCGCCCGCGAAACGGCAAGCTTGTCGTCGGGAGACAGTTCGTCCATGCCGAGAATGGCGATGATGTCGCGCAGTTCCTTGTACCGTTGCAGGGTGGATTGCACCGAGCGGGCGACGTTGTAGTGCTCTTCGCCAACCACCAGCGGATCGAGCTGGCGCGAGGTCGAGTCGAGCGGATCGACCGCCGGGTAGATACCGAGCGAGGCGATGTCGCGCGAGAGCACCACCGTGGCGTCGAGGTGCAGGAAGGTGGTCGCCGGCGAGGGGTCGGTCAAGTCATCGGCCGGCACGTACACCGCCTGGATCGATGTGATCGAGCCCACCTTGGTCGAGGTGATGCGCTCCTGCAGGCGACCCATTTCCTCGGCCAGCGTCGGCTGGTAGCCCACCGCGGACGGCATCCGGCCGAGCAACGCCGAGACTTCGGTACCGGCCAGCGTATAGCGGTAAATGTTGTCGATGAACAGCAGGATGTCGCGGCCTTCGTCGCGGAACTTCTCGGCCATGGTGAGGCCGGTCAGCGCCACGCGCAGGCGGTTGCCCGGCGGCTCGTTCATCTGGCCGAACACCATCGCCACCTTGTCGAGAACCTTCGACTCGTCCATCTCATGGTAGAAGTCGTTGCCCTCGCGGGTGCGCTCGCCGACGCCGGCGAACACCGAGTAGCCGCCGTAGGATTTGGCGATGTTGTTGATCAGTTCCATCATGTTCACGGTCTTGCCGACGCCGGCGCCGCCGAACAGTCCGACCTTGCCGCCCTTGGCGAACGGGCAGATCAGATCGATAACCTTGATGCCGGTGGGCAGCAGTTCGACAGACGGCGACAGCTCGTCGAATCGCGGCGCGCTCTGATGGATCGCGCGTCGCTCTTCGCACGGCACCGGTCCGGCCTCGTCGATCGGACGGCCGAGGACATCCATGATGCGGCCCAAGGTGCCGGTACCGACGGGTACCGAAATCGGCGCGTTGGAGTTCTTGACCTTCATGCCGCGGCGCAATCCGTCGGACGAGCCGAGGGCAATCGTGCGCACTACGCCGTCGCCCAGTTGCTGCTGGACCTCGAAGGTGAGGCCGTCTTCTGCCGTATGCGAGCCGGCGGCTTCGTCGAGCTGCAGCGCATGGTAGACCTTGGGCATCGAATCGCGCGGGAACTGGATATCCACCACGGCACCGATGCACTGAACGATCTGTCCGTTACTCATCGTTGTTTCCTCGAAAGCTAGTAAATTCGTGTTAAACCAAGATCATCCAAGAGGTCAGACGGCCGCGGCGCCGCCGACGATTTCCGACAGTTCCTTGGTGATTGCCGCCTGGCGGGTCTTGTTGTAGACCAGTTGCAGTTCGTCGATCACGTTTTTCGCGTTGTCCGAGGCGGCTTTCATCGCGACCATGCGTGCGCTCTGCTCGGAAGCCATGTTTTCCGCCACCGCCTGGTACACCAGCGCTTCGACGTAACGCACCAGAAGCTCGTCGATCACCGTCTGTGCGTCGGGCTCGTACAGATAGTCCCAAGCATGATTGCCGGAGGTCTCCAACCGCTCGCCGGTCAGCGGCAGCAACTGCTCCATCACCGGTTCCTGCTTCATGGTGTTGATGAAGCGGGTATAGGCGAGATAGACCGCGTCGAGTTCGCCGTTCTGGAAGGCGTCGAGCATGACCTTGACCGGACCGATCATCTTGTCCAGGTGCGGCGTGTCGCCGAGCCCGACGAAGTGCGAGGTGATCTTGGCGCCAAGGCGCTGCATGAAGCCGAATCCCTTGCCACCGATCGCGGTCACACTCAGGGCGACCTTGGCGGTCTCCCAATCCTTGATCTGGTTCAGCGCGACGCGCAGCACATTCGTATTCAGGCCGCCGCAAAGACCCTTGTCCGTAGTTACGATGATCAAGCCGGCGCGCTTGACGTCCTCGCGCTGTTCGAGGAACGGGTGCCTGTACTCGGAGTTGGCCTGCGACAGGTTCGCCGCCAGACGGCGAACCCTTTCTGCATACGGGCGCGCGGCTCGCATGCGTTCCTGCGCTTTGCGCATCTTCGACGCGGCGACCATCTCCATCGCCTTAGTGATCTTGCGCGTGTTTTGCACGCTCTTGATCTTGGTGCGGATTTCCTTACCGCTTGCCATTGTTGAGCTCCTTGGGTCCGGGCGTCAGGGTCGCTTACGCCCAGCTCTTCTTGAACTCGTCGATGGCCGCAGCCATGGCCTTTTCGCCGTCCTTGTCGAGATCCTTGGTCTGCTCGATCTTGTCCATCAGGGCCGCGTGCTTGTGTCGCATGAACTGATGCAGTGCAGCCTCGAACGGCAGAATGCGCTTGACGTCGATGTCGTCGAACGATCCCTGGTTCACCGCGAACAGCGAAACCGCCATTTCCGGCACTGGCAGTGGCGAATACTGCGCCTGCTTCATCAGTTCGGTAACCCGGCGGCCGCGTTCTAGCTGCTTGCGGGTGGCTTCGTCGAGGTCTGAGGCGAACTGCGCGAAGGCCGCCAGTTCGCGGTACTGGGCGAGCGCAAGGCGGATGCCGCCGCCGAGCTTCTTGATCACCTTGGTCTGGGCGGCGCCGCCGACGCGCGACACCGAGACACCGGCGTTGATGGCGGGGCGAATACCGGCGTTGAACAGGTCGGTCTCGAGGAAGATCTGACCATCGGTAATCGAGATCACGTTGGTCGGCACGAACGCGGAAACGTCGCCGGCCTGCGTTTCGATGATCGGCAAAGCAGTCAGCGAACCGGTCTTGCCCTTGATCGCACCGTTGGAGGCACGTTCGACATAGGCATCATTCACGCGCGCGGCACGTTCGAGCAAACGGCTGTGCAGGTAGAACACGTCGCCCGGATAAGCCTCGCGGCCCGGCGGACGGCGCAGCAGCAGCGAAACCTGGCGGTAGGCCCAGGCCTGCTTGGTCAGATCATCATAAATGATCAGTGCGTCCTGACCGCGATCGCGGAAGTACTCGCCCATCGTGCAGCCGGCATACGGCGCGAGGTACTGCATCGCCGCCGAATCGGAGGCGCTTGCCGCCACCACGATCGTGAAGGCCATGGCGCCGTTCTCTTCGAGCTTGCGCACCACGTTGGCGATGGTCGAGGCTTTTTGCCCGATCGCCACGTAGATGCACATCATGTTCTGGCCCTTCTGGTTGATGATCGTGTCCACCGCGACCGCGGTCTTGCCGGTCTGGCGGTCGCCAATGATCAACTCGCGCTGCCCGCGGCCGATCGGCACCATCGAGTCGATCGACTTGAGACCTGTTTGTACCGGCTGCGAGACCGACTTGCGCCAGATCACGCCAGGCGCGACCTTTTCAATCTTGTCGGTTTCGTGCGGCGCGAGCGGCCCCTTGCCGTCGATCGGCTGGCCGAGTGTGTTGACGACGCGACCGATCAGCGCATTGCCAACCGGGACTTCGAGAATGCGACCGGTGCACTTGACGGTGTCGCCTTCGGTGATGTGTTCGTACTCGCCGAGAACGACCGAACCGACCGAATCGCGCTCGAGGTTGAGCGCCAGGCCGAAGGTGTTGCCGGGGAACTCGAGCATCTCGCCCTGCATGACGTCAGTCAGGCCATGGACGCGGCAGATGCCGTCGGTCACCGACACCACGGTGCCCTCGTTGCGCGCCTGGGCGGCGAACTCGAGGTTCTGGATCCGGCTCTTGATCAGGTCACTGATCTCGGAGGGATTGAGGTTCATGAGAATGCTCCTAGTTCTTTAGTGCAGTGGCCATGACGGCAAGTTTGCCGCGGACCGAGGCATCGATGACCTGGTCGCCGATCGCGATCCGCACGCCACCGATCAGATCGGGGTTGATCGTGATGGTGGACTTGATCTTGCAGCGGTAGCGGGTTTCGAGGTCGGCGGTTAGCTGGGCGAGGGTCGCATTGTCGATCGGGAAGGCGGATTCGATTTCGGCATCCTTGACGCCCTCGAAGCCATTCTTCAGTTCGACGAACAATTCGCGGATCTCCGGCAACACACCGAGTCGATCGTTGTCGATCAGCACCTGGACGAAGTTTTTTTGTTCGGTCGTGAGTTTGCCGACGACGTCAGTGAAGAACCCGAAAATCTGTGAGGCGGTCAGGCGCGGGTTGCCTATGCAGCTCTGCATTTGCGGATCGATGACCACGGCCGCCATGCGGTCGAGTGCCACCGACCAGGGTCCCAGCGCATTGCCGGCCTTGGCCAGCGAGAATGCGGCGTCGGCGTAGGGGCGCGCGAGGGTCAGGTTTTCGGCCATGGCTCAGGCGAGTTCGCGTTTTAGGTTGGCCAACAGTTCGGCATGTACCTGCTGGTTGATCTCGCGCCGCAGTATCTGCGATGCACCGGCCACAGCAAGCTGGGCGACATGGTCACGCAGCGATTCCTTGGCGCGTTGCGCGGCGGCACCGGCTTCCTTTTCGGCTGCTTCGCGAGCCTGCGTGATGATCCGCGCAGCTTCGATCCGCGCCTCGTCGATGATTGCCGCGCCCTGCTTCTCGGCTGACGTGCGGAACTCGCCAGCGGATTCGCGGGCCTTGCGCAGCTCCTCGACCACCTTCTTCTCGGCGAGCGCGAGGTCGGTCTTTGCCTTGTCCGCCGCCGCCAGTCCGTCGGTAATTTTTTTCGCGCGGTCGTCGAGTGCCTTCATGATCGGCGGCCACACGAACTTCATCGTGAACCACGCGAGAATGAGGAACACAACAAGCTGGGCAAACAGCGTCGCGTTCAGATTCACGGTTTTCGCTCCTTTCGGTTAAGGGCGATCAGGATTTGACGAAGGGGTTGGCGGTTGTGTACCAAAGTGCGATACCGGTACCGATAATGAACGCAGCATCGATCAGGCCGACCAGCAGGAACATCTTGGTCTGCAGCGTGTTCATCAGTTCGGGCTGCCTCGCCGACGCTTCGAGGAATCGGCTGCCCATGATGCCGATGCCCACGCAGGCGCCCAGCGCGCCCAGACCAATGATCAGGCCGGCGGCCACTGCGACTAATCCGACAACTTGCTCCATGACAACTCCTTTTGGTGACGGTTAAATAAAAGACAGCGAAACGGACATCAGTGGCTTTCGTGCGCCTGGCCGATGTACACGAGGGTCAGCATCATGAAAATGAAGGCTTGTAGGGTGATGATCAGGATGTGGAAGATCGCCCACAGGGTGCCGGCGATTACGCCGCCGATCCACAGCAGGCCGCTGCCTGCGGTACCTGCCCAAGCCGCGCCCATCAGGGCGATCAGCATGAAAATCAGTTCGCCGGCATACATGTTGCCGAACAGACGCATGCCGTGCGACACGGTCTTGGCAACGAACTCGATCATCTGCATGGCGAAGTTGATCGGGTAGAGCAGTGGGTGGCTGCCGAATGGCGCGGTGAATAGTTCGTGCATCCAGCCGCCGACGCCCTTGATCTTCAGGTTGTAGTAGAGGCAGAGCAGCAGGACGGCGAGCGACATGCCGAGGGTCGCATTGAGGTCGGCGGTCGGCACGATGCGCATGTAGGCATGACTTGGGTCATGACCGGCCTTGCCGTATATCCACGACCATATGTTCGGAATCAGATCGAGCGGCAACAGATCCATCGCATTCATCAGAAAAATCCAGACGAATACGGTCAGCGCCAGCGGCGCGACGAACTTGCGCGATTCGGCTGAATGGATGATGCTCTTGGCTTGAGACTCGACCATCTCGACCAAAAACTCGACGGCGGCCTGGAAGCGGCCCGGGACGCCTGAGGTCGCCTTGCTGGCGGCTCGCGCCATCAAAAAAACCGCGAGCAAACCGATCGAAATCGAGTAGAACAGCGTATCGAGGTGAAACACCGACCAGTCGACCAAGGCAACTTGCTTGGTCTGCGTCAGGTGGGTCAGGTGGTGAATGATGTACTCGGAGGCGTTCGGGGCATGTGCTGCTGCATCGGGGAGAGCTTCGTGACCAGTAGCCATGATCAGGTTCGGGTTCCAAATACCAAAAAATTTGCCTGTAGCGCCAGAATCACCCCGATGATCATCGCGCCCCAGTGCAGGTCGCGGTACAGGTAGGGTGCTGCCACCAACAGACCCACAATCGAGACGAGCTTGACCATCTCGCCCACCATAAACACATAGCCGGACGACGCACCGGCACGGTAGCTCAGTGCCTTGAGCTTGAGCGCAAAGACGAGGTTGGGAATGAAACAGGCCGCGCCTCCCAACGCTGCCGATACCGCACCGCGCAGACCGAACGCCAGCGCCGCGATAACCGCGGCGACGACGGTAGCACCCAGTTGGAACCCGACCGCCTTGAACATGGCCCCTGTTTTGATATCCGGATGCTGCGCCAATTGCCGTACGTAAAACGTCACAATTCTAAGGGTTCACCCGTAGTGAAGTCAAATTTCCTTTGCAGCGCACCAAATTTGCGTGTGCCGAGTAGCGCTCGCGCGCGCCAAGTCCAGGGCCGAGCACGACGCGGGCATTGTCCACACTCCGGGCGGTCCAAAGCTTGACAAACGTAACCAAATGCGTGATCATATCGACATGAAGCGCACCTACTCCGATGCAATCCCCAGCGAATGGAAGTCGATGTCCCGCGTGTTCTCGGCACTCGGCGACGAGCACCGGCAGCGCATCCTGCTCCTGTTCGACCGTGGCGAGCGGCTCAATGTCGGCCAGATCGCCGAGGTATCGACACTCTCCCGCTCGGCGGTATCGCACCACTTGAAGATCCTGCGCGAGGCCGGTGTTTTGGGCAGCGAGAAGATCGGCAAGGAGGTCTTTTTCTGGATCAACCGGCCGTGGCTGGAAGAGGCTCTCGGCAACGTCCTTGCGTATGTGCAGGAGCAGGCGTAAAAATTTTTTGGACTAAATAACCATGAAATTAGCGTTATCGACACGACAATCGACTTGCGCCGGATGCGGCCGGGCCTGGTCACGACTCGGCACCCGTCCGGGCCGGACCCACCGGAGCGATAGCCGATGAATCCGCAGCGACGCCGCCTGCTGCGCGCAGGCGTGGGAGTCGCCGCGCTGGCTGTCGGCGGCTGGAGCCTCCATTCGACTGGCCGCAAACACCTGGTCAACCCGTGCCGCGCCGCGCTGCCGCCGGAACTCGCGGACCACGAGATCGTCCGCGCCGCCTGGGCGGGACTCGATCCGGCCGAGGTGTGGGATGTGCACGCACATCTGGCGGGCGTCGGCGACGGCAACAGCGGCATCACGCTGTCTGCCCAGATGCTGAGCCCGCTGCATCCGATGCAGTATCTGCAGCGCCTGTTCTACCTCAACGCCGGCTGCGCCCACCAGGCGCCGGGCCAGGTCGATGCGAGTTTCGTCGCCCGCCTGCACAACCTGGCCGAAGGCATGGCGCCGGGTTTCAAGGTTCTGCTGTTCGCCTTTGACCGCGCCCATGACGAGGCCGGCCGCCCCCTGCCGGAACAGACGGCCTTTCATGTTCCCGACGCTTATGCGCGTGATGTGGCGCGCGCCCATCCGCAGCATTTCGAGTGGGCCTGCTCGGTCCATCCGTATCGCGCCGATTGCGTCGAGGCGCTGGAAGCGGCCAAACTCGGCGGCGCGCGTGCCATCAAGTGGCTGCCGCCCGCAATGGGCATCGATCCGGCATCGCCGAAATGCGATCGCTTCTTCGAAGCCGCGGCCCGCCTGCGGCTGCCGCTGATCACCCACGGCGGCGAAGAAAAGGCGGTGCACGGCCACGGCTCGGCCGAATTCGGCAACGTGTTGCGATTGCGCCGCGCGCTCGACCACGGCATGGCGGTGGTCGTGGCCCATTGCGCGACGCTGGGCGAGGACGTCGATCTCGACCGCGGCGCCAACGGTCCGCGCAGCACGAGCTTCGCGCTGTTCGCCCGCCTGATGGACGATGCGCGACATGCCGGACGCCTGTTCGGCGACATCTCGGCGATCGCCCTGCGCAACCGCGACATTGCGCTGCTGCGCGCAGTGATCGAGCGCACCGACTGGCATCCGCGCCTGCTCTACGGGTCGGACTATCCCCTGCCCGGCATCCTGCCGCTGATGTCGCCGCAGTCGCTGGCGCAGGAGGGCATGCTCGATCCGGCCGCCGCGCCGGTGCTCGAGCGCATCCGCGAACACAACCCGCTGCTGTTCGACTTCGTCCTCAAACGTCATCTGGTGTCGAACGGCAAGCGCTTCGCTCCGCAGGTGTTCGAAACCCGGCGCCTGCTCGCCCGACTTTCCGCCGCTGAAGGAGAACCCAAATGAAGCCCCGCTTTCCGATTCGCCTGTTGATTGCCGCTCTGATCTCCACCCTGCTCGCCGGCTGCGCACCCTGGATGACGCGCAGCGACCAGAAACAGCGCGCCAGCATGGTCGAGTATCTGTTCCCCAACGACAAGGGCGCGAAAATGACGCCCGATGCGCGCACCACCCTGCGCCTGCCGCTACGCGTCGGCATCGCTTTCGCGCCAAGCGGCGACTGGGGCGGCACGCTCGCTGAAGCGGACCGCGTGCGCCTGCTCGGACGGGTGAAGGATGCGTTCGCCAACCAGCCGTTCATCAGCGCGATCGAAGTGATTCCGTCGAGCTACCTACTGCCGCGCGGCGGCTTCGCCAACCTCGAACAGGTGGCGCGCATGTTCAACGTCGAGGTGATCGCGCTGGTGTCCTACGATCAGGTGCAGTTCAACGACGCGAACGCCTTCTCGCTGCTTTACTGGACCATCGTCGGCGCCTATGTGATCCAGGGCGACCGCTACGATGTGAACACCCTGCTCGATGCCTCGGTGTTCGACGTGCGCAGCCGCAAGCTGCTGTTCCGTGCGCCGGGCGTCAGCCAGATCAAGGGCTCGGCGACCATGGCCGGATTCTCGGAGCGCTCGCGCGAGGCCCGCAACGCCGGCTTCGACAAGGCGCTCGACAACCTGATCCCGGCCGTGAACGCGCAGCTCGACGATTTCCGCCAGCGCGTGCGCGAGGGCAAGGAGACGTCGGTCCGCGTCGAGCACAGCCCCGGCTACCAGGGCGGCGGTGATCTTGGCGGCTGCGGCGCAGCGGCCGCCCTGCTGCTGCTGTTCGGCCTGCGCCGCGCCCGCCCCTACGCTGCCTGAGCACACGCTGATGCTCGGCCCGCTGTTCGCCGCACTCTGTCTTGGCGCCTGCCTGCTGCCGCCGGACTGGCAGGCGCTGCTCGACTACCGTCCGGGCGCCATCGACCAACCCTGGCGGCTGATCGGCGCCCACCTCGTCCACTGGTCGCCAGCCCATGCACTCGGCAACGCCGTCGTCCTGCTGGTGGCCTGCCGGATGCTCGAACGGCAACTCGGCCGGGTCACGCTTGGTTTGCTGCTGCTCGTCGGCGCGCTGGCGATCGACGCCGTACTGTGGCTGGGCGCGCCGCACATGCTGGCCTACCGCGGTGCCTCGGGGCTGGTAGCGATGCTGCTGGCGCTGCTGGTGCTGACGCGGGTGAGCGCCGCGCGCCGCGCCGCCGCGGCCCTGGCGTGCATTGCGCTGGCCGGGCTTACAACCCTGGCACAGGCCGGCGGTATCGCCCCGAGTTCGCTGCCGGAGGGCGTGCAATCGGCCTGGCAGGCGCATCTGGCGGGGGTAATGGCGGCGATCCTGGCGCTGCGCGCCGGCCTCGGCCGGGCCAGCCCAAGCGCCCAAGATGCCCGCATAATGCGCGTCACTGCCAGCCCGGCATTGCCCATTCGGTCGCAACCATGAGCAACCAGTTCAGCCTGTTGCGGGAAAGGCGCTTCCTGCCCTTTTTCGTCACGCAGTTTCTCGGCGCCTTCAACGACAACGTGTTCAAGACCGCGCTGATCACGCTGGTGACCTTTCGCGCCGGGCAATTGACCACGCTCGACGGCAAGACGCTCGCCACCTTGCTGCCGGGATTGTTCATCCTGCCGTTCTTCGTTTTCTCGGCAACCAGCGGCCAGCTTGCCGACAAGTTCGACAAGGATCGCGTGGCGCGCGCAGTCAAAGTGTTCGAGATCGCGGTGATGTGCCTTGCCGCGTGGGGCTTCGTCGCCCACAACCTGCCGGCGCTGGTGGCGGCGCTGTTCCTGATGGGCGTGCATTCGACGATCTTCGGCCCGGTCAAATACGCCTACCTGCCGCAGCAACTGGCGCAGAACGAGCTGATCGGCGGCAACGGTCTGGTCGAGATGGGCACCTTCGTCGCCATCCTGGTGGGCCAGATTCTCGGCGCCTGGGTGATCGCGTCCACCGACAGCGGGCACCCCGTTGCCATACTGCTGATCGCGATCGCCATCGTCGGCTGGCTGGCCAGCCGCAGCATTCCGCGCACGCCGGCATCCGATGCGGCGCTGCGGATCAACTGGAATCCGCTGACCGAAACCTTCGCCAACCTGCGCTTTGCCGCCGGCAACCGCGTGGTGTGGCTGTCGATACTCGGTATCTCGTGGTTCTGGTTCTACGGCTTCACCCTGATCGGGCAGTTTCCCTACTATGCCAAGGATTTGCTCGGCGGCGACCAGGGCGTGTTCATCCTGTTGCTCACCGTGTTCTCGCTCGGCGTCGGCAGCGGCTCGCTGCTGTGCGAAAAACTCTCCGGCGGGCGGGTGGAACTGGGCCTGGTGCCGTTCGGCGCGATCGGCCTGACGCTGTTCGGTATCGACCTCTACCTGGCCTCGCCCGACCATGCCGAACTGGGCGGCACCTGGCTCGCGGTCGCGGCGACGCACTGGCGCGTGCTGCTCGACATCGCGCTGATCGGCCTGTTCGGCGGCTTTTACATCGTGCCGCTGTATGCGCTGATCCAGACCCGCAGCGAAAAGAGTCACCAGTCGCGCGTGATCGCCGCCAACAACATCATGAACGCGGCCTTCATGGTGGTCTCGGCGGGCGTGACGGTCGCACTGTTCAAGCTGGGCCTCACGATTCCGCAACTGTTCCTCGCCACCGCGCTGTTCAACGCGGTGGTGGCGATCTACATCTACACGCTGGTGCCCGAGTTCCTGATGCGCTTCATCGTCTGGATACTCATCCACACGGTCTATCGGCTCGACACCAGTGGGCTGCAAAACGTGCCCGACGACGGCGCGGCGGTCGTGGTGTGCAACCACGTCAGCTTCGTCGATGCGCTGGTGATCACCGCCGCCTGCCCGCGGCCGATCCGCTTCGTCATGGACCATCAGATCTTCCGCACGCCGATCCTCTCGTTCGTCTTCCGCACCAACCGCTGTATCCCGATCGCTTCGGCCAGGGAAGACAAGGCACTGCTCGAGAAGGCCTACGATGACATCGCCGCCGCGCTGGCCGAGGGCGATCTGGTCGGCATCTTCCCCGAAGGGCGCATCACCGATACCGGCGAGCTGTACCCGTTCAAGAACGGCATCCGCCGCATCGTCGAGCGCACGCCGGTGCCGGTGGTGCCGATGGCGTTGCGCGGGCTGTGGGGCAGCTTCTTTTCGCGCAAGGACGGCCCGGCGATGAGCCGCCCGCTGCGCCGCGGCCTGTTCAGCCGGATCGAACTGATCGCCGCGCCGGCGCTGGCGGCCGCCGCGGCGAGCCCCGAAAGCCTGCAAGGCATCGTCGCCGACCTGCGCGGCGACTGGAGGTAGTCACGATGGATATCTGGATCGCCGGCGCGGTTGCGCTGGTGCTGGCAACCGGCTTTGTCGGCGGACTGCTCGGCGCGCGCATGGGCCGCAGCGCGCGTCCGGCCGACGATCGCGAACTGCGCCGCACGCTCGAACAACTGGCGGCCTGGGCACGCGGCATGCACGCCGAACACGAGGCGCTGCGCGCCCGGGTGGCGCAACTCGAAGGGCGCGAAACCACGCTGTCGCCAGAGGCGGCCGCGCCGGCGACGTCGGCTCAAACCGCCGCGGACCCGACCGCATCCCTGCCCGGAGAGCCTCATGGAATGGCGATCTCCGGGCAGGATGCCGTGGAAGCCGCAGCAGAGCTTGATCTCCAGATGGATGCCCTGGAGAACGCCGCTGCACCTGCCTTGCAGCCCGATGGCACGCTGGCCCCCGCGTCGTCGCCGGCAGCGGCCGACGAGCCGCCGCGGCGCGCTGCCCGCCCGGCGGCGCAGCGCGAGCCGGCCGAGCCGAACTGGTTCTCGCGCTGGCTGTTCGGCGGCAACACCGTGGTGCGCGCCGGTATCGTCATCCTGTTTTTCGGCGTCGCCTTCCTGCTCAAGTACGCCTATGAACGCGTGCAGGTGCCGATCGAATTGCGCCTCACCGGCGTGGCGCTGCTGGCGATCGTGCTGCTGGCGGTCGGCTGGCGTCTGCGCGACAAGCGCGCCGCCTACGCGCAAACGCTGCAGGGTGGTGCCGTCGGCGTGCTCTACCTGACGGTGTTCGCCGCGCTGCGGCTGTATCAACTGATTCCGCCGGGCGCGGCGATGCCGCTGCTGATCGCCATCGCCGCGTTTTCCGCCGTGCTTGCGCTGCTGCAGAACAGCCGCTCGCTGGCGTTGGTCGGCACCAGCGGCGGCTTCCTCGCGCCGGTGCTTGCCTCGACCGGCAGCGGCAGCCACGTGATGCTGTTTTCCTACTATGCGCTGCTCAATGCCGGCGTGCTCGCCATTGCGCTCAAGCGTGCCTGGCGCGAACTGAACATCGCCGGTTTCGCCTTCACCTTCATCATCGGCGCGACCTGGGGCGCGCGCTTTTACCGGCCGGAGTTGTTCGCCAGCACCGAGCCCTTCCTCGTGCTGTTCTTCCTGATGTACGTCGCGGTGCCGATTCTCTATGCGCGGCATCGGGCGGTGGCCTTGCGCGCGCCGGTGGACGCCACGCTGATCTTCGGCACCCCGCTGGCGGCCTTCGGCCTGCAGCACGGACTGGTGCGCGAATTCGAATATGGGGCGGCGTTCAGTGCCGCGGTGCTGGCGGCGTTTTACCTGATCCTGGCCAGCCAACTGCTCAAGCGCGGCAACGATGCGCTGCGCCTGCTGGTGGAAGCCTTGTTCGCGCTCGGCGTGGTGTTCGCCACGCTGGCGGTGCCGCTGGCCTTCGAGGGCCGCTGGACTTCGGCGGTGTGGGCGCTGGAAGCGGCGGCCATCCTGTGGATCGGCGTGCGCCAGCAGCGCCTGGCGCCGCGCTTGTTCGCTGTGTTGCTGCAGTTCGGCGCCGGCGCGATGTTCCTGTTCGACCTGCCGCACGGTGGCATGCCCTGGCTGAACGCCGGCTTCCTCGGTTGCGCGATGGTGGCGCTGGCCGGCCTGTTCAGCGCCGCGTACATCGAACGGCATAGTGAAAATCTGCGGCCCTACGAACGCGGCATCGGCCAGGCGCTGCTGATCTGGGGCGCGCTGTGGTGGGCCGGGGCCGGCCTGTTGCAGATCGGCGACCATGTCGACTATCCGCTGCGTGCGCATGCCGCACTCGGGTGGTTTGCGATCTCCAGCGCCCTGCTGGCGACGCTGGCGCGGCGCGTGCAGTGGCGCGGTGGCGCGGCACTGAGTCTGGCGATCACGCCGTTGCTGCTGCTGTTCGCGCTGCAAGCGGCGCATTCCGCGCGCTCGCCGCTTGGCAACTTCGGCTACCTGGCCTGGCCGGCCGGTTTCGCCGCGCACTTCCATGCTCTGCGCCTGCACGAGTCGCAGATGCCGCGCGCCGCACCCTGGCTGCATGCGGCCGGCGTGTGGACGCTGGCGATCGTGACGGCCAAGACCTTGCAGTGGTGGCTGTTCGACACGGTGCCCGAATCGATCACCTGGGCGGACATCGCCATCGGCATCGCGCCGCTGCTGTTGCTCGGCGCGCTGTGCCGCGCTCCGACCTCGCGCTGGCCGCTGACGCAGGAGCGAGGCTACGTGCTGCTCGGCGGCGGGCCGCTGGCGGCCTTTCTTGCGCTGTGGAGCTTTGCCGCCAACTGGCATGGCGCGGGGGGCGCCGCGCCGCTGCCCTACCTGCCGCTTCTGAATCCGCTCGACATCACGCTGTTCGCCGCGCTGCTGCTGGTTGCCGGGTGGTGGATCAGCGTGCAGCGACGCGGCCTGATTGCCGACGGCGCACGCTATTCGCAGGCCGCCACCGCGCTGTGGGGCACACTGTTGTTCGCGATTCTCAATGGCGTGCTGCTGCGCAGCCTGCACCATTGGGGCGATGTGCCGTGGGACTTCGGCGCGATGCTGGGCTCGCGGCTGGTGCAGTCGGCGCTGTCGATTTTCTGGACCCTGATCGCGCTCGGCGTGATGGTGGCGGCAACCCGGCGCCGCCTGCGCGCCTTGTGGATTGTCGGCGCCGCGCTGATGGCGGTGGTGGTGATCAAGTTGTTCCTGGTCGACCTGTCGAATGTCGGCGGCATCGAGCGCGTGGTGTCGTTCATCGGTGTCGGCGTGCTGATGCTGGTGCTCGGCTATTTCGCGCCGGTGCCGCCGAAAACGGAGAGTGCCACGTGAAATCGATTCTGCCTGCCCTGCTGCTGATCCCTGCGCTGGCATTGGCCGACGTACCGGCCGACTACGCCAATGTCGCGCCGATCACGGCGGATGCGACCACGCCATTTCACCGCATCGCGTTGCCGGCCGAGGTCTATCGCGTGCTCACGCAGAGCGATCTGCGCGACCTGCGGGTGTTCAACGGAACCGGTGAAGTGGTGCCGCACGCGCTAGAACCGCGACCGTCGGCGACGCTGGAAAAGGCCGCCACCGTGGCGGTGCCGCTGTTTGCCTTGCCGAAAGCGGCGAGCGACGGCAGCGCACTCAGCGTGCAAGTTGAAAAGCGCGGCGACGGCACCATCGTCAGCGTGATGCGCGATGCGCCGCCAACCCAGGCAAGCGCGCCGGATGCTTACCTGCTCGATGCCTCTCTCTTGAAGCGGGCGGTGAGCGCGCTAGAGCTGGTGCCGGCCGATGCATCGGCGCAGTTCGTCGGCGCAATGCGGGTCGAAGCCAGCGATGATCTGGAACGCTGGCGGACGCTTGCCGCCAGCGCGCCGCTGCTGGTAACCCTTGCCAATGGCCAGAGCTTGTCGCGCCTGCGCATCGAATGGCCGGCCACTGAAGCGAAATACTGGCGTGCGAGCTGGGTCGGCGGATCATCGACGCAACCTGCGGTGCGCTTAGCCAAGGCCACGCTGGAACCCGCCGCATCGCGGCAGGAACCGGCGCGCATCTGGCAGCCGGTCGAACCCATGCGCCTGCAACTCAACGACGGCGAGTACGCCTACGATCTGCCGATCGGTGCGCCGATCGACCGCCTGCGCCTGCTGCTGCCGCAACTCAACAGCGTGGTACCGATGACGCTGCTTACCCGCTCGCGCAGCGAAGATCCGTGGCATGCAATCGGCAGTTTCACCGTCTATCGACTGCAGCAGGACGGCGTGGAGTTTTCCAGCCCCGACCTTGCTGCCAGCCCTGCGCGCCAACTGCTGTTGCGGGTCGACAATCGCGGCGGCGGCCTCGGCAGCGGCGCGCCGAGGCTCGAGATCGGCTGGATTCCGCACCACCTGGTATTCGCAGCGCGCGGCGCGGGACCGTACCGCCTGGCCTTCGGCAGTGCGCAGGCAAAGGCAGCGGCCTACCCGATCACCAGTCTGGTGCCCGACTACGGCGACGGCAGCAGCGACGCGGTGCGCAAGCTGATCGGCGCCGCCACCCTGGGCAACGCGACGACCGCCGGCGGCGAAGCCCGACTTCGACCGCAGCTCGATACCAGGCGCTGGGTGCTGTGGGGCGTGCTGCTGGCCGCGGTGTTGCTGCTGGGCGTAATGGCCCACCGCCTTTGGCGACAGTTGGGATCGGGCGCGGGTGAGCGCAATTCCGATCAGCCATGATGCAAAAGCCCGTCAGCCGGCGCGGCAAGGTCTTGCGCTTCTTCGACCGCAGAGCGGTGATGATAGTTGCGGCGTGCATCGGACTACTCGCTCTCCTGTGGGTGCCGACGACACAGCCGTTCGTCGCGTCGACGCCCACGGTGACGCAAGTCGTCGATCCGGCCGCGCTCGAACGGCATGTACGGGCGCTGTCGGAGACTTTCCATCCGCGCAGCTTCGATCGCAAGGACAAGCTCGACGCCGCAGCCGACTACATTGCTGGCGAATTTGCCCGAATCGGATTCGCGGTTGAATTCCAGCCGTTTCAAGTCGATGGCGAGATATTTCGCAACGTCGTGGTCCGAATTCCCGATCGCGCGGGTTCGCTCGCGGGCGAGCGCTTTGTCGTTGGCGCCCATTACGATTCGCACGGAGACGGTGAGGGTGAGGACAGCCACACCCCGGGTGCGGACGACAATGCCAGCGGTGTTGCCGGGCTGATCGAACTGGCCCGCCTGCTCAAGCTACGACCGCTTGGACGGCCGGTCGATCTGGTTGCGTTTTGCCTGGAGGAACCGCCGAACTTCGATACGCCCGACATGGGAAGTGCACATCACGCAACGGCCTTGCGGGAGGCAGGCGCAAGGGTAAGGCTGATGCTTTCAATCGAAATGATCGGCTATTTCAACGACGCCGAAGGCTCGCAAGCCTACCCGTTTGCCCCGCTCAAGCTGTTCTACCCGAATCGGGGCGATTTCATCGCAGTCGTCGGCCGCTACCGCGACTGGCAGGACACGCGAATACTGAAAGGGGCAATGCGGGGAACGGGAAACATCGCCGTCGAATCGATCAACGCGCCGCTGTTCGTGCCGGGCATCGATTTGTCCGATCACCTGAATTACTGGAAGGCAGGCTTTCCGGCCCTGATGATCACGGATACCGCCTTCTATCGCAACGACCAATACCACCGTCGCGGCGACACTGCCGATCGACTCGACTTTGTACGGATGGCGAAGGTGGTATCGGCGCTCGACGCTGGAATTCGCGCCTTCGACTGACAGGACGGCAGCTACTCGTTCGACTGGCGCATCGGCGCGAGGACGGTGGCCTGCGAGTGCAGATCGAACGAGGATTGCTCGCCTTCGCCGGGAGCCGATTTGGCTTGCGGCATGAACAACTCCAGCTTGCCGGCCAGACTGTCCATCGGAATCACACCGATCTTGAGAATCTGCGCCATGGTGTTGGCGTCGACCGGCGGGGCAAACAGGAAGCCCTGCATTTCATTGCAGCCCATTTCGGCGAGGATTTCCGCCTGCCGCTTGGTCTCGACGCCTTCGGCCACGGTTCTGACGCCGAGGGTTCGCGCGAGGTTGACGATGGCACGGGTGATTTCGCGGTCGTCGGCCTTGGTGCCGAGATCCTGGACGAACGAGCGGTCGATCTTTACGCTATCCACCGGCAACTGACGCAGATAGCTGAACGACGAGTAGCCGGTGCCGAAGTCGTCGATCGCCACGGTTGCACCGAGGCCGCGGATGCATTCGAGCGTGTTGCGGGCGGCGCTCATGTTCTTCATGAACAGGTTTTCCGTCACTTCGAGTTGCAGCAGTTTGGGATCGATGCCGGTCTGCTTGATGGCAGTAACCACCGCGGTCAGCAGGTGGTCCTCGCGAAACTGCATGCTCGACACGTTGACCGCCATCGAAACGGGCGGCAGCCCCGCGGCTTGCCAGGCGCGCTGCTGGCGGCAGGCCTGCATCAGCACCCATTCGCCGATATGCGCGATCAGTCCGGCCTCTTCCGCGATCTCGATGAAGCTGGCCGGTGCGACCAGCCCATGTACCGGGCTGCGCCAGCGCACCAGCGCCTCGGCGCCGATCACGCGATGGCTGCCGGTTTCGACCTTGGGCTGGTAGTGCACGACGAACTGCTGCTCCTCGAGCGCTTTGCGCAGGCCGTTCTCCACCGCCAGACGGCGCGACGCTGCCGCGCTCATCGCGTGGGAAAAGAACTGGAATCCGTCCTTGCCCTGCTCCTTGGCGCGATACATCGCCATGTCGGCATGCTTGAGCAGGGTGTCGCCGTAGTTGCCGTCGCGCGGGTAGCAGGCAATGCCGACGCTTATGCTGCTCTGAACCTTGTAGCCGCCGACCGCGAACGGCGTGCGAAAGGCGTCGATCAGGCGCTGCGCGACCGCACCCAGCGCGTTGTGATCGGCTACGTCGCGAATGAGCAGCACGAATTCGTCGCCGCCGACGCGGGCCACGCTACCCGGTTCGCCGCCACGGTTGATGGCCAGATCGTCCTCGGTGCGGACGCAGGCGGACAAGCGTCCGGCTGCCTGGGTCAGCAGATCGTCGCCGATGCTGTGACCTAGGGTGTCGTTGATGCGCTTGAAGTCGTCGAGATCGACGAACATCACCGCAACCTTGCCCGCGCGGCGCTCGGCTGCCGCCAGCGCCTTGGTCAGGTCTTCCTGCAGCCGCGTGCGATTGGGCAATTGGGTCAGCGGGTCGCTGTGCGTCGTCTGCAAGGCAAGGCGCTGCGCGGTTTCGCGGCGGGTCGTTTCGACCTGGAGTTGCGCTTGCAGGCTGTCGACCTCCTGTCGATGGCGGCGGGTCGTGGTGTCGAGTTTGACCCGCGAATCCTCAAGCTCGCCGGCCAGCGACTGCGCAGCCGCAACCTGTGCAGCCAGTTCGGCGCGCGTGGTGCGCAGTATGGCGTAGGCATTCAGGGCGGTCGCGACCGCGCCGGCGATGGCCGATAGCGCAAGGGCGGCAGGCGCCTGCGCCGGATTCAATACGCTCCATGTGGTACCCGCACCGGCAATCGCCAGCAGGCCGAGCAGAAGATGGGGTTTGCGGGAGTTCGAGGGCCGGAGCTTCATCGGGACGGTCGACATTCGTTGGACGGATGCCGCAGCGTATCCTCGCGCGCGCGCGCCTCGAATGACAAACCGCACGCGACAGCCTACCGCCCGAGCAATCGGCTGCCTGTCTTGCGAATTGTCACGCTTGGAGTCCGGACATTCCGTAAGGATCGCGAATTTCGCGCCTCAGAAAGTCGCTGAATCAGGCCCAGTCGATGCGGTCGAACTCGCGCCGCAGGCGTTCACCGCGCGCGCTATTGATCTGCGCGACCCGAGCAATGCGGCCAAGCAGATGTTGGCAGAACATGGGGTGCGCTCGACGATTCTGCCCCGAAGGGCCGTGAAGTCGGCAATTGTGCAACAGGGCTTTGAGAGCGTCGAACTCGCGCCGAGGAACGTTGAGTTTGCGATTGACCACCAGGCCGACTACGTGCTGCGGCGTGGCCTGGGTTTGTGCCCGGGTCTTCTGGAAATGCGGTTCGAAACCTTCTTCGACGATGATCGAATAGACCATCGACTTGAAGCGCTCGATCTTGCGTGCAAAGACCAGGTCGCCGGAGAAGATCAGGTCGTCGACATAACGCGTGTAACGGACGCCGCAAGCCACGGCTGCACCGCTCAAGCGCAGATCGAGTCGGTAGGCACATAGATTGGACAATGACGGCGAGCTTGGTGCGCCCTGCGGCAAATGCGGGGCCGTCAGCAAGGCGTGGCGTCGCCATTGGCTACCGTCTGCTCGGGGGTCGGCGGCGTATTCGGCGACCGGCGCACCGCGCAAAACCGAATAGGGTGTCGCGTGAGTAGTGAGTCCGGTCAGTAGCCGTGCCGTTGCTGGCGGATAGCCAAGGGTGCGAAACACGGCATGGACTCGGCCCGCGGTTACGCTCGAGAAAAAGTCTCGCAGATCGATCTGTAACACCACATCCGCTCGTGTGTGCGGGTGCGCGGCACTCGCGACTGAACGGCCGCGCACGCAGCCATGCGCTGCGGCGTGAACCGGCACCGGATCGAGGATGTTGCGCAGTATTCGCCGCTGAAGATTGCGCAGCCGCGGTTTGGGGACTTCGATCAGGCGATATCCACCACGTCGTTTGGCCAGCCAGCGGTACGAGTAGTGCCACAGCGGACCGTTCGCTGCAATCTGCGGCCGCAGGCTGCCGGCGAACCAGTCCAGTTCTCCGTTGCGCAGACCGAGCCAGTCGGCTAGATCGCCCGGTGTCGCCAGCGCTGGCAGATCGATTGCACCAAGCCGGGCGGGCGGTGCGCCCATCGGCGGCAGGAACGGATACCAGCCACGGACGCGCGGTACTTCGCCATCGGATTCGAACGCGCGTCGCAGCGGAGGGTATGCGACGATGCTGCGCACCAGTTCATCATGATCGGCTGGCGAGATGCGGTCACCGAAATCGAGCCGGATTTTTCCAATCAGTGGCGCCAACCATGGCCAAGTTCGGCCGAGAACCCTTTGCAGACGATGGCGCAACGCCGATTGCCTCTGGTCTCCGGCCAATACGGCATGGGCAAGCTGCGTGGCGACGGCGACAACAGCTGCCTCGTTGTCAAGCGAGTTGTAGGGCGGGTCGTCTTGGTTGTCGTCGTGCATTTGGATAGTCCGCATGCCTCGGCAATCGGACTCGACCGGAAATGATGTTGCGACGCGAGCTCCAACCTGTCGTGTCGTGCATGAGCTACGCTGCGTCGCAGACGCAGTGGCGCTCATGCCGCGCCTTGCCGGAAACGCTGGACCCTTGGGTAACCCAAGAGCGCGGAGGAATTGCTCAAGTGCTCAACGCCTTACCGCTGTGCTTGGAGGCGCGCGTCGCAAACGCAGGGTAGAGAGATCATCCTCCGGCGTCAAGCAATCTGCATGCGCATGGTGGCGCCGGACGGCTGCGCCGGCTTGCGGGAAACGCCTGGCTAACCGCTGCCGCGCAGGCGCTCGAGGATGCCGTCGAGTTGGTCGAGGGTGCCGAAGCCGATAGTGAGCCGGCCCGCGCCGTTCTTGTTCGCCCGGATCAGGACGTTGGCACCGATGGCATCGGACAACTCGTCCTGCAGACGTTGCAGGTCGCGATCCGCCTCGGCCTTTGCCTCCCGCTGCGGCGGGGGATGCAATTCGCGGGCGACGACGCGCTCCGTTTCGCGGACCGAAAGCCGCTTGGCGACGACGCGGTTGGCGAGCGCGATCTGGTCGGCGCCACTGAGGGGCAACAGGGCACGCGCATGGCCCATGTCGATATCTCCGGCCATGAGCAACTCCTGCACCGGTTTGGCCAGTTGCAGCAGGCGCAGCAGATTCGACGCCGCGGGGCGCGACCGGCCCACGGCGTCGGCGGCCTGCTGGTGCGTCATGCCGAACTCCCCGATCAGGCGCTGCAAGCCGGCCGCTTCCTCGAGCGGATTGAGATCCTCGCGCTGGATATTCTCGATCAGGCTCATCGCCAGCGCGGTATCGTCGGGAATGTCGCGTATCAGGACTGGAACGGAGTCGAGGCCGGCGAGCTGCGCGGCACGCCAGCGACGCTCGCCGGCGACGATCTCGAAACGCTCGGCGCCGATCCGGCGCACCAGAATCGGCTGCATGATGCCCTGCGCCTTGATCGACGCGGCGAGTTCATCGAGCGAGCCCGGGTCCATGCGGGTACGCGGCTGGTATTTGCCGGGCTGCATCCGGGCAATGGCAAGTGTGCTGGACTGACCGGGATCGTCGCTCCTGTCGCCGGCCAGCAGTGCGTCGAGCCCGCGGCCCAGACCCTTCAGTTTTGGTGGTGTCATCGCGATCTCCCCTGGTCTTTTTGTCCGGCAGTTCTAGAGCGTCTTCATGCGCTCGATCATCTCTTCGGCGAAGGCCAGATAGGCCTGCGATCCCTTGGCGCTGCGGTCGAACACGACGCCGGGCAAGCCGTGACTCGGCGCTTCGGCGAGCCGGATGTTGCGCGGCACAACGGTGCGGAACACCTTGTCGCCGAAGTGCGCTTCGAGCTGGGCGGAAACCTGCTGGCCCAAGGTGTTGCGCGGATCGAACATCACGCGCAGCAGGCCGATGATCTTGAGGTC
>WBZP01001479.1_pt1 | contig 28672 bp, 25 predicted proteins | sample 5204301 | NCBI WGS metagenome assembly WBZP01 (sample SAMN12412401, study PRJNA552823) | activated sludge metagenome | isolation source: activated sludge from nitrification reactor of wastewater treatment plant... | place: USA: Pennsylvania | collected 2017 | reverse complement strand
TTTATCAGGCACACCAATTAGTAACAGCCTTACAGAAATGTACCTGTTGTTTAAATACCTGCGGCCAAAAGAAATGGAACGGCAGCGCATTGAAAACTTTGATGCCTGGGCTGCTGTGTTTGCAAAAAAGACAACCGACTTTGAATTTTCTGTTACCAATGAAATTATTGCGAAAGAAAGGTTCAGGCATTTTATAAAAGTGCCGGAACTGGCGTTGTTTTATAATGAGATTACTGATTATAAAACAGCCAAACATATTAACCTTGATAAACCGGAAATTGATGAGCAGTTAATCAATATTCCACCAACACCAGAGCAACAGGAATTTACAAAACTATTGATGCAGTTTGCTAAAACAGGTAATGGTGAATTAATTGGCAGGCCAAGACTCAATGATGAAGAAGACAAAGGCCGTATGCTGATTGCAACGAACTACGCAAAAAAGATGGCGGCTGATATGCGGCTGATTGACTCCGGTAAATACAGCGACCATCCAAATAATAAAATAAACGTTTGTGCCAGGAAGGCTGCAGAGATATATGAGCAAAGTAAAGACCACAAAAGCACTCAAATTATCTTCTGCGATATTGGTACACCCAAACCTAATGAATTTAATATCTATGATGCCCTTAAAGAAAAGCTTATTACTGATTTTAAAGTCAATGCAAATCATATCACTTTCATTCACGACTGGACAGATAAGCAAAAGCCGGAACTATTCCGAAAGATGAACAATGGTGACATCAGGATTTTATTGGGCAGTACGGAAAAAGCAGGCACAGGATTAAACGTACAAGCGAAGGTAGTTGCCATGCACCATTTGGATATTCCCTGGAAACCATCTGAACTGGAACAAAGGGACGGTCGTGGCGCCAGGCAGGGAAACATTGTTGCCAAAGAATTTTATAATAACAAGGTGAAGAATTTTATTTATGCTGTTGAGCAATCGTTAGACAATTACAAATTCAACCTCTTGAAGAATAAACAAACCTTTATCAGCCAGATGAAAAACTGCGAACTGAACGTAAGAACGATTGATGAAGGAAGTATTGATGAAAAAAGCGGCATGAATTTTTCTGAGTACATTGCCATTTTATCAGGTGATACAACGCTGCTGGAAAAATCAAAAATGGAAAAGAAGATAGCGGTTTTAGAAAGTTTACGCAATGCCCACCATAAAGAAACATTTCGGTCAAGGTTTAAATTAGAAAATCTGCAGGAAGAAAAAGGTAAAACGTTTCAAACATTAGAGAAACTGAGTATAGATGAAAAGCAATACAAAAGTCAGCTGCAGTACGATAAAGACGGAATTAAAATTAATCCTGTTCGCCTTGACGGTCTAAATAGTACAGATTCAGAAACTATCGGCAACCATTTAATCCGTCTCTACACAGCCTGGAAACCTGATATTGGCGAAGATGATAATAAAAAGATTGGAGAACTGTATGGCTTTGGTTTATTTATCCGCAGGCAAAAAGAAACCTACGAAGACAAAGGCATGTTTGAATACAAATACAGCAATGTGTTTTATGCTGAAAGTAAAAAGAGTGGTATTAAGTATTCATGGAACCAGGGTCATATTAATATTGATAATCCAAAGCTGGCTGCCCGGTATTTTTTAAATGCTATTGACCGGGTTGATTCATTGAAAGAAAAATATCAAAAAGAACTCAACGAACTAAATCAAAATATTCCAATGCTGGAGAAGATTGTGACAAAACCATTTGATAAGGAAGATGAACTGGCACAATTGAAGAAAGATGTTTCCAGATTGGAAAGAGAGATTAGTATTAAGATACAGGCCAACCAGATTAAACAGCATGATATTACTGATACAACCCCTGAAACCCCGGTCGTGAAAATGGACCCTGACACACCAAAAAATAATAAAAGCCTGTTACCAAAGAAAAAAACGGAAGATGTCAAAGTAAAGGGTATGAGGATTTGAACCCCCGTAGTCCTACCTTACTTACCTGCCTTAATTATATTTTGGAAAACTATTTGCTGCATTTGTTCTTTAAATAATCATGTCAAACTCCGTATATCAAATCAACAAAGGCATTAACCGCAGTATTGAGTTCAAGGGCTTGAAAGCCCAATATATCTGGTACCTGGGTGGCGGCTTAGTAGTGTTGCTGATACTTTTTGCAATACTCTACATCAGCGGCCTGGGTATCTTCTTTTGTCTCCCTTTTATTGCTGTACTTACTACCGCCTTATTTATGCGTATCTATAAACTCAGCCGGACTTATGGTGAATATGGTATGATGAAAAAGACTGCCCGCTGCTCAGTACCGGATGTGATAAAGAGTTATTCAAAAGTGAAACTGAAAAAGATGTTGCTGAATGAAAAATCTGAATGATATATTGCCGGTTTATGCTATTGAAAATAATGCCATCCTTTCCAAAATGGGTGATGTAACAGTTGTATTTGAAGTGCAGTTGCCCGAACTGTTTACAATGAGCAATGACGAATACGAAGCTTTTCATCATGCCTGGATAAAGGCAATAAAAGTATTGCCGGTAAATACAGTGTTGCATAAACAAGATTGGTTTACCGAAGCAAAGTATAAACCTTCATTTGTTCAGGAAGACAATAGTTTTCTTACCCGGAGCAGCGACCGTTTCTTTAATGAACGGCCTTACTTAGACCATCGCTGCTACATCATGCTAACTAAGAAGCCAGCTAACAGAAAAAACGCATCTTCTATTTTCAGCAGCTTACTAAGAAGAACAATTGTACCGGAAGAAACATTGCAGCCAAAGCACTTCCATGATTTTATGAACCATGTCGGGCAGTTTCAAAAAATATTAACCGACAGTGGTTTTATCAGCATGAGGCAAATTGAAAATAACTCACTGGCTGATTCTATACTTCATTATCTCAACTTAGGTAATGATTCAGTTCTGCTGAGAGATATTGAATTTAAACCTGAATGGAAGATTGGTGAAAATCATTGCCAGCTTTATACAATGGCCGATGCTGAATTTGTTCCTGCTTTATGCGGCTCAAGAATAAACTATGATAGATATTCAACAGATAAAACAAAGTTCAGTGTAGGCTTTGCTTCACCCATCGGCCAGTTGCTTTCTTGCAATCACATCTATAACCAGTATGTATTTATTGAGGATGTACAGAAAACAATGCAGAAATTAGAAAGTAAAAGATTGCGGTTGCAATCACTTTCTGCTTATAGCCGGGAGAATGCCATCAGCAAACAGGCGACAGACGATTTTTTGAATGAAGCTATCAGTGAGCAGAGGTTACCAGTTAAGGCTCATTTTAATTTACTGGCATGGACAGATAACAAAGAAGAATTGAAAAACATCAGAAACTTGTGTTCTTCAGCACTTACGCAAATGGATGCTACACCTAAATTAGAAACTGAAGGTTCAGCTCAAATCTATTGGGCAGGCATCCCCGGCAATGCTGCCGACTTTCCCATGAATGATACTTTCGATACGTTTAGCCCACAGGCCTGTTGTTTCTTCAATTTGGAAACCAACTACCGTTCTTCTGTCAGCCCCATCGGCATTCGGCTTGGCGACCGGCTTAGCGGCAAGCCTATTCATGTGGATATTTCGGATGAACCGATGGATAAAGGCATCTGCACCAATAGGAACAAGTTCATCCTGGGCCCGTCTGGCAGTGGAAAATCCTTTTTTACAAACCACATGGTAAGGAGCTACTATGAAAAAGGCACACATATTGTGCTGGTAGATGTGGGCCATAGCTACAAGGGTTTGTGTGATATGGTGAATGGGTATTATTTCACTTACTCTGAAACCAAGCCTATAAAGTTTAACCCATTTTATATTGGTGAAGGCGATATCCTTGATACGGAAAAGAAGGAAAGCATCAAGACATTGTTATTGGCCCTTTGGAAAAAAGATAATGAAACCTTTAACCGCAGTGAATATGTAGCTCTTTCAAATGCGTTACAATTATATTTTGAGAAAGTTGAGAATGACACAAACATTTTTCCCTGCTTTGACAGTTTTTATGATTTTCTGAAAGAAGAATTTGTAATTGTGCTCAAAGGCGACAATGTAAAAGATAAAGATTTTGATGTGTCCAATTTTTTGTATGTACTGCGGCCATATTACAAAGGTGGTGAGTTTGATTACCTGCTGAATGCAAAAGAAAACCTGGATTTGCTGCAGCAACGGTTTATAGTATTTGAATTAGATAATATCAAAGACCATCCGATTTTGTTCCCGGTGGTAACCATTATCATTATGGAAGTATTTATTTCCAAAATGAGAAAGCTGAAAGGCATCCGCAAGATGATACTGATTGAGGAAGCCTGGAAAGCAATTGCAAAAGAAGGAATGGCTGAGTATATAAAGTATCTTTTTAAAACAGTGCGAAAGTTCTTTGGTGAAGCTATTGTGGTAACACAGGAAGTAGAAGACATTATCAGTTCGCCTGTAGTAAAGCAGGCAATTATTAATAACAGCGATTGTAAAATACTGTTAGACCAAAGCAAGTATCAAAACAAATTTGACCAGATACAGGAATTGCTTGGGCTAACAGAAAAAGAAAAAGCATTGGTATTGTCTATAAATAAAGCCAATGACCCGACAAAAAAATACAAAGAGGTCTTTATTTCTTTGGGTGGGGTGTTAAGCAAAGTCTATCGTACAGAAGTATCGCCGGAAGAGTACCTGGCTTACACAACTGAGGAAAAGGAAAAAGTGAAAGTACAGGCTTATGCTGCAAAGTTTGGCGGGGATATTGAAAAGGGGATTAAGGCTTTAGCAGATGAGATTATTCATTCCAAAAACTGATAGTATGAAAACAGTATTGCTCATTCTCCTCACTACATTTTTTATTGCCGGATGTAATACAAAAGGCAAAGATGAAATTATGGAATTTATACCCGGCACCTATGTAAGAGCCGGGCAAAATGAATTCGGAAAAGAGTTTGACACTCTTGTAATTTCTCTTCAAAATCAATCGGCAAAGGAATATAAAATCCAGAACCGTTGGCATTATATCCGCCAGGTAGAAGGCGAAGCCAATGTTCCTGAATATAAAGTGAAAGAAACATCAGGAATTTACAATGCTGAAACAAAATTGCTGGAAGAGGCAGAAACTTTAGACCATTATTCATTTGATATAAAGGAGAAAGCACTATTTGATGGAACCAATAAGTTTAAAAAAATAAAATAGAGAATTATGAAAAAAATATTGGCAGTCGTGGGGTTGAGCATGTGCTGTATGTTTTTGCCAATACAGGAAACTAAAGCACAAATTCCTATTGTGGACATTATTAAGGCAGCAGTTAAAAAAGTAATTAAAGCTCTCGACCTTCAGATGCAGCGGCTGCAGAATAAAACTATCTGGCTGCAAAACGCCCAAAAAACACTGGAGAATAAGATGAGCCAGTTAAAACTGAATGAGATTAAAGATTGGGTAGAGAAGCAGCGGAAATTGTATGACGACTATTTTAAGGAACTGTGGAAAGTAAAAGCTGCACTGGCTTATTACAAACGGGTAAAGGATATTATTGAAAGGCAGGTGCAGATGGTGAACGAATATAAAGGCGCCTGGGCAATTTTTAAGCAAGATAAAAACTTTACTGCCGAAGAGTTGGATTATATGTACAACATCTATTCCGGCATGATGGATGAAAGCCTGAAAAGCATTGACCAGTTGTTTTTAGTGGTAAATGCCTTTACCACACAAATGAGTGATGCAAAGCGGCTGGAAATTATCAATACAGTTTCGGATAACCTGGAGCAGCAGTACGTTGATTTAAAAGATTTCAATAATCAGAATAAGATGCTGAGTATTCAACGGGCAAATGAGTTGGGAGAGATTGAATATGTAAAAAGACTGTACGGTTTAAGCCGTTAGCCCAAAAATATTGTGAAGAGTGAAAATGTGAAGTATGAAGAAAATAATGATATTGGTAACAGTAGGCTTGTTTGCCTTTCATTCATCAAATGCACAAACCACAGATGAATGGCTTAATCAAAAGTCAACCCAAAAGAAATATCTGCTCCAACAAATTGCCGCATTGCAGGTTTATATTGGCTATGCAAAAAAAGGTTACACCGTTGTAACCAGTGGAATAAATACTATCCGCAACATTAAAAACGGGGACCTCAACCTGCACCGGGATTTCTTTAACCGGCTCAAAAATGTAAATCCTGCTATCCGCAGGTATGCTAAAGTGGCGGATATAATTGCTTACCAGGTAAAAATCATCAAGCAAACAAAAATGACCCTGCAGCAAATAAAGGAAACAAAACAGTTTACAGAAACTGAAGTTGATTATTGTAAACAGGTATTTGATAACCTCCTGGATGAATGTATAAAAACTGTGGATGAATTAATATTGGTTACAACATCGGGCAATTTGGAAATGAAAGATGATGAAAGGCTGAAACGGATTGATAGTTTATATGCCGATGTACAGGATAAATATTCCTTTGCCTGCTCCTTTAGTGACGATATGGGCATACTGGCCGTACAGCGATTGGGAGAGCAGATGGAAATAAACCGTTCTAAACTTATAAATGGAATAAAATGAAAAAACTGATTGTGATTATGATTATGTGCAGCATGAGTGTTCAACTAAATGCACAAAGCGATGAAGTGCAGCAACTGTTGCTTAACATTGAAAAGCTGGCGCAGTTTAAAAAGATTTTAAAGAACATGAAAAATGGTTACCAAATCATTTTTAAAGGATATACTGCTGTTAAAGATATATCGCAAGGAAATTTTAACCTGCATAAAACCTTTTTAGATGGCTTGATGCAGGTAAGCCCTGCGGTTAAAAAATATAAACGTATTGCGGATATTATCAGCTATCAGCTTCGGATATCTAAAGAATACAAACTTGCCTTTAATAGGTTTAAAGAAGAAAAGCAGTTTACCGTTGATGAAATTGATTATCTCGGCAAAGTGTATGGTAACCTGTTTAATGAGAGTTTAAAAAGTCTTGATGAACTATCTATGGTCATTACATCAGGAAAGCTGCGAATGAGTGATGATGAACGGTTGCAGGCCATTGATAAGATATACCTGGCTGTAGAAGACCAGTATTCCTTTCTGAAAGACTTTACCAACAATACAAATATGCTTTCCCTTCAGCGAAAATCGGAACAGGCGCAGATTGAGATGTCACGAAAACTGTTCGGATTGAATAGATAAAATGGTTATTTACTTTTAAAGTTGTGAGTATGAAAATGTGTGTAAGAGTTGTTTGCATAGCAATCGTAGTGTTGCTGATTCCCCATTTAGCAGAGGCCCAGGGAATGGCAAACCGCATTCGCAGCCTGCATGAAGTGCTGGAGAAGTTGTATGATGATATGATGCCACTTTGCAGCCGTTTAATTGGCGTTGGCAGAGGTATTGCCGGCTTTGCCGCTACCTGGTATATTGCATCGAGGGTGTGGGGGCATATTGCAAGAGCGGAACCTGTGGACTTTTATCCTTTGTTCCGGCCATTTGTGCTGGGCTTCGCAGTATTAATCTTTCCATCAGTTATTGCTATGATTAACGGGGTAATGAAGCCCACAGTTACCGCCACTGCAGCAATGGTAACCGACTCAGATAAAGCCGTTGCAAAGCTGCTGGAGATGAAAGAAGAAGCCATAAAGAAAACAGCTTACTGGCAAATGTATGTTGGACCAAATGGCTCCGGTGACAGAGACAAATGGTATAAGTATCACTACGCTGATAAAAAAGAAGGCTGGCTGAAAAGCATTGGCAACGATATTAAGTTTGCTTTCTCCAAATTCTCTTATAATTTTCGTAATTCCATTAAACAATGGATGAGTGAAGTACTTAAAGTACTTTTTGAAGCTGCTGCACTTTGTATAAATACCATCCGGACGTTTTATTTAATTGTATTGGCAATACTTGGGCCTTTGGTCTTTGGCATTGCTGTGTTTGATGGTTTTCAGCATACACTTACTGTTTGGATAGCCCGTTATCTAAATATTTTTTTATGGTTACCAGTTGCAAATATCTTTGGCGGCATTATGGGTAAAATTCAAGAGAATATGCTGAAGGAAGATTTGCAGCAGATAGCAACAAACGGAGATACCTTTTTCAGCACAACAGATACAGCTTATTTAATTTTCATGATTATCGGCATCATCGGTTACTTTACCGTTCCATCGGTTGCCAATTATATCATTCATGCCGGTGGCGGCAATACACTGTTGTATAAGGTAACCAATATGATGAGCACTTCTGCCCGTACTGTAGCTGCAGGCGGCGCTTCTATGACAAGGGATGCACTGGGTGGTGGGTATAATAAAATTGCCAATAGTATGGCCGATGCAGGCGCATCACAAGGATATTTTAAAGAAGGTAATAACGGTAGCGGAAGTAATTATATGAAAGATAAACTGAGTGGCAAAACATAACTATAACTTTCCAATATTTGTTTGAATGATATTCATTATTTCATCAAAAGGTATCTGGCCTTTGTAGTAAAGCTTATTTGTTTTTTCATATCGCTTCTTAAATGCATCCCTTAGTACAGCATCAGATAAAAGAAAAGCCTGATTTTCTGCAACCGGTATAGCAAAATCTTTTGCAGGAAACCGTTTCTTTTTATGGGCCTTGTATTCTTCCGTGTCAATAAATTGTTGCACCTGTTCATTTTTTAACAGGCAGGCCACATCATAGTACTGCCGCATATAATTGGGCCGTTCTGTGTTGTCTTCCTGTTCCTGACGAAATTTTGTTGCAATAGTTTGCAACTTCTCTACAAAAGTATAACCGGGGTGGTAGCAGGTAATGTCCACCGCCCGGTTATCATTGATTTTTATACCACCATTACCGGCAGCTTCATCATAAGCCCAGGAACTTATTGTGAGGTTGCTGTTAGGGGTTACTGTATCAAAACCTGCTTCCAGTAATATTCCTTCTTTTACACCTTCTATACTTTCTGTTTTGCTTTCATACAAAAGCCTGATGCCACCGCTACGATAATATGCTTCATCATCAAACGCTGTATCTCTCCTTATAGAAACAACACCATCAATTTTTATATTCTCCGCAAGCCAGTCATAATATTTCTTTCTCGATGTAATATGGCCGGGTTTTGTTTTAGCCGGATTTTCTTCAACACCTAATGCTGCCGGTGGCTTTATATGAATGTCTATATCCTCAGAAAACCGGTCTATTATTTTATACCCTTTTGATAAAGAGGTTCCTCCTTTTAGTTCAAAATCCAATCCCTGTTTCTTTAATCCATACAATACATGCATTATCCAGTAGTCCTTTTCAATAAGCCCGGGCAGGATGTTATTTTTATCTGCCAGTATATTCAGCAGGTCGGGAAAGTCTTTGTGATTATGCAGGTAACTATCAGGCATATTAAAGTGTATGAGGCTGTAATAAGGGAGCAAACAGTTTCTTTGCCTTTACACTGCCATATTCCACTACTGAATGTTTCAGTTTTTTCTTATCCATCACTTCCACTTTGTCAGCTACTTTCTTTAATAGAACATTTCTGTCTTCAGCCAGTGATTCAAGGTTATTTACTAAATCAACCAATAAAAATTCGGGTGTTACTTTTTTAGGAAAGTGGGGCTTTATCTTAAACTGAAATGTTTTATTGCCCAGCTTAAACTCCCCATGGCGTTTATGATTATACACCGTTCTTAAATTATACAATTGGGTAGTGCCTACACCCAGGCTGTTATACACATTTGGTGTGGTAAGCAAAAAGCGATGGTCTTTTAAAAAACTTTCAACCAGCATATTTTCATCAGGCGGTGTTTTACCAAAAGCACTTTCTTTTGGGTAATAGTACAGCCCCTGAGACAGTTTTTGCAAAGTCCCTTCCTGCACCAATTCATCCAGGTGCCGGTCAACCGACTTAGACCAATTGGCCAGTTCTGTACGGCGGTAAACCCCACCTGGCTTTAATTGCCTTTTTAATTGCTGTAACCTGCTCATATATTGTTATTTACTGAACAAAAGTACAATAAGTTTTTGAAAAACAAATGAATATTGATGTAAATTTCATGCAAATTTGTATTTTATATATTGATTATCAAATTAATAGCATATTAGTTATTTAATTACTGGATAATTTCAGAAAGACAATGTTTTTAAGTCAAGCTTGTACTCTGAAAATATTTTCTGCCAAAATGATTTTACATTGTCAAAGAATTGGGTTCCTTCTTCAACTGCATAACTGTCTGTTTCGTTACCGCTATAAGAAAGCCAATTAAAACTTCCTTTTACATAATATTCATGGTCTTTAATTAAAATCTTTCTGTGAGAACCATGTCTATTTGGGAATGACTTTTGGAAGTGTGTTGGCAAATGCCAAAGAAAAAAGCGGTCTTTGTACTTTGCTCTTATGTTTTCAAGTGCCTCAAAAGTTTCTCTGTGTGGTAAATTTATCGGTCTTGAATCAATGCCGTAAGTAATAAACAGCTTTGTGTTTTTCTTTTCAAGAAAGAATTTTATTGCATCAAAATACTCCATTGTCGCTTTGCGAATCCAAGGACTTTCTATGTAAACTGCTAACTCGGCAGTGAGAAGAGCTTCTCTGATAAGTTCCTTATGCTCAAAAGTTGAAATGTCTTTGTATTCTCCTGCTAATTTCTTTTCCTGTTCAATCTCTTTACTTGAATCAATAAATTGGGCTTTAAATTCTTCAGTCAACTCCAATTCTTTAGAAAAGTCAAATAGAAATTTGTCTTTAGAAAATAGAGTAATAAGCGTTGCTGTTTCCGTTTTAAGAAACTTATTGTCGTTGCTATATGCTTTGATTTGAATTTTCTTTCCTGATAGGTCTTTAGGATAGTAGATTAAAATAAAAACGTTTTTAAACCTCGTAGCTGGTGGAAAAACAAAACTCCTTTTGAAATTTGCAAGGTCAACTATTTCTTTTTCACCGTAAGTTGATTTAGTAAAACATTTGTTTATCTCCATCCAGTTTTCCTGAACAAATTGAAAATCTACTTTAAGTGTAGAAGTAAGCCTGTTTTCTGATTTGGATAAATAGTCAATTGGTTGGTCGGAAATTGTTTGAGAAAACCCGTCAACAAAAAAGGTAAATTCTTCCTGGCTTGTTACAGGAATAAATTTTTGTTCTGCAACAAAAGCGTCTCCCTTTGCTGTTACTCTATACTTGTCTTCCTCCGAAATTGCAATCAAACCATTTTCAAGTAGTGTAAAAAGTTCATCCAATATGAAATCATTTATACTTACTCCGAGAAATTCTGCAAGCAAAATTTTGGTATCTAATCCGGCGTTAACGGATTCAAGCAAAAAAATGTGTAATTCTTGTAAAACATCATTAGGTTTTCCAGAAGCAATAATGTCAATCTTTGCTTCAATTATGGGATACCCAACTTCCAAAATATCGTTAAGAGAATAATCGTGCCCTAAATCTTCCTTGTATCTTTCAAAGAGTTCTTCTTGTTTCGAAATATTCTTTGTTTTCTTTACTGCAATATGCGGATTGGAAGAATGCTTATGAAACTTCTTCTTGTCGGGATGAGGCTGATGCCTAAATTTATCGTTGCCTCTTTTAGCCATAAAAAATATCGTTGGGGTTATCGTAAATAAATCCTGATTCGTGTAAATGAGATACAAACTCTTTAAGGAGTAATGGCTCGTTTGGATGTGCATTAAGCCATCTAAAACTTGGATTAACATTTAGAACATATTCAGCATCTCCAACCACAACCAGCAGCCGTGTCACCCTTGTGAGTGCAACATTAATTCTGTTCGGCATTTCAAGAAATCCCAATCCCGTATCGTCTTCTGATTTTCCGCTCCTTACAATGTCGTATATGATTATATCTTTTTCCGAGCCTTGAAAGCTATCAACAGTTGCAACAGTTAGATTTTTAGTAAGCGATAAGTTTTTAAAATTAAAGTTTTCAATCTCTGCAGATAAATATTCTGCTTGTTTTCCGTAACCCGTGATAACTCCAATTTCATAGCCGCCTTCTACAAATAAATCAGAGTAAGAATCCAGTTTAGTAAGAATTTCAAGAACTGTCTTTGCACTTACAGGATTGAATGAAGATTTACTTATGGGGTCTATTTCATGAAACCTATTTGGATATTTGTTTATGTCGCACATAAACATAGTGGTTGTTGCCTTTAGTTTTATTTCATGCCTTTTGCCGCTTCTGTCATTTGATTTGAGTTTGTTGCGATATACAAGTTTTGAAATGACATCGCCAATTTGTTTGGGCATTCTGAATTGCAAATCCAACATTTCTTTGAATTCTTCCGGCGAACCTTCAAACATCGTTTCAAATAAACTTGGTTTATCATAATAAACTTTGTCAAAATCAATCATTTCTCCATCATTATTCAACTTCGCTTCAATTTCTTCAATAACCTTTTTAGTTGCAGTTACAAGAGGGGGAAGTTGTTTGTGGTCACCCACTAAAATCAAATTATGAGCCATGTTTATCGGAACAAGGGTTTCAGCAGGTGTGGCTTTTGCGGCTTCATCCATTATAACATAGTCAAACTCAAAATTGAAATCTTTGTATTTTCCGGCTGCTATATGATTTGATGTTGCTCCTACAATGTTAATACTCGAAATGAACTTTGATTTGAGGGCATCATAATCCTCAATGTTTGAGAGAAGCGAATGCCATCTTCTTTTTAGCAAATCAAGTTTGTTCAATTGGGCATGTTTGGTGCCGAGATGTTTTGCCATTTCATTCTGAAATGCGACTTTGTTATTAATAAAGTCCTTAAGTCCTTCAAACCCTCGGGCAAATGCACCAGTCAGGATTTGTTTAAGGTTTCTTTTTGTTACCTCCCAATCTTGCTTTTTATTAACCTCTTGAACAATCAAGTTCAAAATTGGAGAATGCTTTTTCTCAGAACCTTCAACTCTCTTTTTAAGTTCAAGGAATTTTTTTTCGCTTGCACCTCTTGCATTTCTTGCCCAGAGATTTAGCTTGTTTTCAAAAGAGTGTTTGTTGATTTCTGTATCCTCAATATTTCTTCCTAAGCGAATAAAGCTGATTCCTTTAACTTTTGCCATTCGCTGAAGCACATTGTCCACTGCCAAATTAGTTTGTGATGTAATGAGGATTTTAGCTTGGTGGTCTTTCGCTAAAATCTGTCTGATAAGTTCGGTAATAACAGTTGTCTTGCCTGTACCTGGGGGACCTTGAATAATTGTGATTGGGGGTCGGTAAAGGGATTTAAGTATTGCATCCTTTTGGGCTGCTTCAAATTGTACTTTGTCTCCATTCTTGTCAGTTGAAATTACTTCAAGTTCTGCTATAATTTGCCCTGAACTATTTGCCAAGCTTTGCAAATTTTCTGGCTGAAACAGATATTTCCGTAAGTCTGAATTGGTAATATTGTCATTCTCGTAATTTTTGATTGCATTTATTTGGCGTTTGTATTGAATCTCCAGTAAAGAGGTGTCCTCAACCAAAAAGCCTTTTGATGGGATTCCATCTTTTTTCTTTACATTAAAGTCTTTAACAAAAAGTAAATTTTTTGCTCTGACAAACTGTGTGCTGAAGCCAACACTTTCTTTCCCCTTTATTCCTGTTGCATCTGTTGTAGCTGATAAAGCCACTTCATTACCCTTTCTAAATGATGCTTGTGAACGTTTCAGAAAATTGTAAACATCTTCAAGGGATACTTTTTCATCAAGCACAATTTTAAAAGATGCTTCACTTGTTCCATGAACTTCAAAGTCAGAATACTTTACCCGAAAGGCATTGTTCCGCAAATAGTTTATTTCTTCGTTTAAAAGAGTCATGTAATTTCTTAGAACTTCTTTTGGTGTTCTGCTAAGAGTTTGCGGTGTAGATTCCTGTTTATCCTGAAATACTTTCTCCAAGTAATTGAAAACATCATAAAAGTTATCTATGTTGGTTTCGTGTGGTTCTGCTGAAATGAAGTTTATTCCTGTCAACTTTATTCCTTTCTGAAAAGTTCTTGAATGATTCTGTTTTTCATTTTCTTCTAATGAATCAATTTTCTTCAAGCCTATTACTTCAAGGCAATTTCCTTTGTTTGAAGAAAAACAGGTGTGAGCATAAAAATTTGTAGAGGAAATTCTTGCTGAAACATTTTTGAATTGCGGATGCCTGTTGTCATTTATTGAAATCGAAATGCCTTCAGAATTTGCTTCCCGTAGAAAATCCAGCAGATAATTCTTATCAGATGAATGAATCGCAAAAGGCTTTTCGGGAGTATGATTTATTACTTCAAAAAGTTTGTTAATTGAGTTTCGTAATTCAGAGTAACGGAAATATCTTTCTTCAGGTTCTGTTGCAAAGGATTTTTTGAAAACTGTTGCAAAATCAATTAAGCCTTCATTTGAAATTATGTTTTTGTAAAGTGTTATAACTTTTTGAAGCCTATTCTCATTATTCTCATCTTCGTAAAACAGCTTGTGTCCTAAAAGGGAATAAAGCATACAGAGAGACAATGAATAAAAATCCGTTCGTGCTTGCAGTCGGTTTTCCTCCTTCTTGATTAATTCTGGTGGTGAAAATTTATTACTGAATTCATTTTCCGATGGTCGCTTTGAAATTGTATGTTCAAGAATTGAAATTCCGAAGTCAATAATTACTGGATTTTCATCTTCCTTTATTAGAATATTTCTAGGATGAAGGTCTTTATGAAAAATGTTTTTCAATGCAGCTTGCTCAAGTGCATCTGAACAGTTATACCAAACCTGCAAAATATATTTTAAATATCGGGGAGAAACCTGATTTTCATTATTTACAAAATCTTCAAGTGATTTTTGATTTTCAATCTTCTCCAAAATGATAAAGTATGTTCCAGTATTCTCGTCACACCCAGCATCAATTACCTTGTTGATATATTCGCTGTTTATCTTTTTGAGGTGTCTTGCGACATTATTAAACTGTCTGGTAGCAGAACTACCTGAATCCAAATTCTTCGGAACTTTTGCAAAGTAGGTTTTAGCATCAGGTCCTTGCACATCAAAGACAAATGCATTGTTGGTTTCAACAACTTCGCTCACTCTGTCATAGGCTCCTAGCCTGTCAAATTTCTCTCCCATTTAATAAAAATAAAAGTATAGATATACTGGAGGAGTGAACCTCAAGTAATGTAGTTTATATGGCTGACTTATAATTTATGATTATATGCGAACTTAAAGTTATTCAATTTCGCATGAACACCCAAATGACTACCGAAGCTGAGTAATAGTTCGAAATCTATTACTAAAAGAATATTTATATATTCTAAACGGTAGTTAGCCCTACCTCCCTTACCCTATCATTCTCCTTCTTGGTAAAGTAATTGCAGAATATCCAATTGTGGGTTTAGAAAAATGTGAGCAATGTTTCAAAAAACGAAAAATATAGATACCGCTTTCAGGTATATCCGTTTCTTCAGCCTGGCTTTTTTAGCAGCCTGTGTGCTTATATCAGTTTTCATTGCTTACAAAAGCTACCAGCTTTCGTCACAATCTCAGAACAAAGTTTTTATACTGGCAAACGGCAAAGCATTAGAAGCTTATGCTGCCGACAGAAAAGATAATATTCCAGTGGAAGCAAAAGACCATGTAAAAATGTTTCATCATTTCTTCTTTTCTCTTGACCCGGATGATAAGGTTATTCAGGCCAACATTACAAAAGCATTATACCTGGCAGATAATTCTGCAAAGCAACAATATGATAACCTGAAAGAGAATGGCTATTACTCAAACCTCATTTCGGGCAACATCAGCCAGGAAATCATAATGGATAGCATCATTATTAATACAGATGTGTATCCATTTTATTTCAGGTATAAAGGGAAACAGAAAATTATTCGCCCCACTACCATTGTAACCAGGAATCTTATTACCGAAGGATACCTGAGAAATGTTTCCCGTAGTGATAATAATTCACATGGCTTTTTAATTGAAAAATGGCGGACGTTGGAGAATACTGACATCAACATTCAAAACAGGTAGTATGTGGTTGTTCAAAAAGAAAAAGAAAGAGGTTCAATCAGATGATAAAACTACCGTGTCTGATAAAGTGGCTGGCAAAATTGCCGGTGTGGGCATTAAAGTACAACAGCTATTTGCAGAAAACATGAACAGGATATTTATGAAAACAGATTTTAAACGATTAAAACTAATACTGATAGTTTTCAGCGTTTGTGCAGGTGGCTACAGTATTTATCTTATTGTAAACAGTGTTTTCAGTCCTGAAAGAAAGCAGAAAGCTTTAGAAATACAGCAAATGGATATTCCAAAGCACTTTAATAAAACAGGAGATGAAACAGTAATGCCGGAGGCAACTATAGATGAACAAACTTATTTACAAATACAGGATTTTAGAAAATATATGGATAGTTTAAAATTGAACAGAACGAATGAATACGACAGCATTCTGCAAGCCCGGCCGGGTTTGATGGATAGTGTGCAGGTGCTGGAAAAAATTTATTTATCACAAAAACAAAAATGAAGTGTATGAGCAGTGTGCAAAGGTCGCAGGTCTTCCTGAGAAAAAGAAAAATGATGCTGGTGTTACCGCTACTGGTAATGCCATTTCTTACAATGGCTTTTTGGGCATTAGGGGGCGGAAAAAGTAATGAACCTGTTATTGCAAAGGAGCAAAAAGGCTTGAACCTAAATCTTCCTGATGCAAAAATGAAAGATGAAAACCTGACTGATAAGCTTAGCTTCTATGATAAAGCTGATAAAGATTCTGCTAAGATGGAAGAATGGATGCGGACAGACCCTTACTATCAGCAAAAACAGGATACCACTGTTTTACCTGTAAATGAACTGGAATTACTTACTCAAAATTCAGCAGGTAAATACAACCAGCGGCTGAACACTTCGCCGTATGAATATACTGGCAGCAATCCTGAAAAAAAGTTGATGGATAAGCTGGCGTTACTGCAAAAAGAAATCAATAAGCAGCCCGAAACTGAAACCACAACCAACAATGAAACAGGTATCACTAATCATGATGATGAATTTTCCAGCGAAGTAAAAAGGCTTGAAAATATGATGCTGGCAATGGATAAAACCAACACCGGCGACCCCGAGATGCAGCAACTAAACGGCACATTGGAAAAAATATTGGACATACAGCATCCGCAACGGGTTAAGGATAAACTTAAAGAAAAATCAATGCGGCAAAAGCAGGTCGTATTTGCCGTAACCACTTCACCCAAATTGGCAAACGTATCGTTGATTGATACAATGAAGAAAAAGTCAAACAGCTGCAATCAATTTTACGGAGTAACAAAAGAGAGTGAAGAAGCTACTGAAGGATTTGCAATTGAAGCGGTGGTGCACAGTAATCAATCATTGGTAAATGGTGCTGTTATCCAGTTACGCTTATTTACAGATGTGTTTATTAATGGGGTACTAATTCCTAAAGGCACACCAGTAAATGGCATATCATCGCTGAATAATGAAAGGCTGGAAGCAGAAATAAATTCCATCCGTTATAAAAATCAACTGTTCCCCGTGAAGTTAGAACTGTACGACATGGATGGTTTACCCGGCATTTACATCCCTGGTTCCATAAGCCGGGATGTGGCAAAAAACTCTGCTGACAACAGCCTGCAGTTAATGGAGCTAACCACTCTTGACCCTTCATTAAAAGCTCAAGCGGCGGCGGCAGGAATCAACACAGTAAAAAGTTTGATGAGCCGAAAAGTAAAGCAGGTGAAAGTGATGATAAAGGAAGGATATAAAGTGCTGCTGAAAGATAAAAATACTGAAACCGATTAATAAATATTAAATAGTAAAGCAATGAAAAGAATAGTGAGTATGATTTGTGGGTGCCTTGTAGTCATGTTTAGTCTTGCACAAACAAAACTGAATATTACAACTGATAAAACTACCAGCCTTGTATTTCCTTTCGCCATTAAGCATGTTGACCGTGGCACAAGTTCTGTACTGGCGCAGCAGGTAAAAGAAGCACCGGAAATTTTATTAGTAAAAGCGGCAGTAAAAGATTTTACAGAAACAAATTTAAGTGTTGTAACGGATGATGGCAGCGTATATGCCTTTACAGTTAATTATGATGCTAAGCCTGCTGTGTGGGTGCATTATTTACCCGTAAACAGAACGGCTACAATCAGTACTTATGCCAATATGATACTGGATAATGAACGCATAGTAAAGAAAATAAAGGATAAGAAATACAACATGCAGGCAGGCATCAGGGGAATTTACATTAAAGACAATATCATTTACTATCAGTTATACATCAAAAATGATGGCACAGTAGATTACGATATGGACTTGCTTCGTTTTTTTATTAAAGATAAGAAGCGAAGTAAAAGAACAGCTGTACAAGAAGTGGAACAAAAGCCTGTTTATATCACAGGTAATCACAGCAAGGTAAAAGGCAATAGCAAAACAGCTTTTGTTGTGGCTTTGGAAAAATTTACTATACCTGACAAAAAGTATTTGGTGGTTCAAATAACCGAGAAGAACGGTGGCAGGCATTTTCTGTTAAGAGTAAATAATAAGGCTATCATGAAGTCAAAAGTACTACCCGATTTGAAATGATAACAGAACATCCCATAGCAGATGAAGTACTCGACCTGGTGAGCATTGCAGTATCTAAAGGCGAAAAGTACATGGCCTATAACAACAGTCTTTATTTTATTGATAAAAGCGATGTACATTTTTTTAAGACAAGGGATGAAGCTGTTGAATTTGCAGAAAACAATATAAGTGACCGTGACAGATTCGCTGTACTTCATTTCAATTCAGTAAAAGATATTTTAAATCAAATTCCATACGGGGAAGAACTCCAACGCCAGCTAAATCCTGACCCTGATGCAAATGGCCTGTATAACAAGGATGGCAATGATTTTACAGACGCATTGATTGACCACTTTGAATCACAGCAATTATTATTATTATTCGATAAACAATTAAAAACAAATTTTATGAACAACGAAAATCTTCAGTATTTGAAAGACAACATCAAATACATGGGCTTTGGCGAAAACATGTACCGGGAACTGGAACGGAATCTTGGTGAAGGTAAAGCAGAATTCCAACTACGATTTGCTGCGGAAATCAATAAGAAACCTTTTGAGGCTACGCTGAATTTCCGAAAGTCCGATTCTACGGACATGTATTTTTTCAACAATTACAATGCTTCATTGGAAAAAAGCAATGGCGAGAAAAATGAGCAAACATTTTACCTGAACAAAGGCAAAGGTGTAACAGCAAAAGAAGCCTACAACTTGCTGGATGGCCGGGCTGTTCACAAAGACCTTACCACCAAAGAGGGCCAGCCGTATAAAGCCTGGATACAGCTTGACTTTGAAAACAAAGACAAGAACAACAATTTTGAAGTAAAGCAATTCCATGAAAAATATGGCTATGATTTGAAAGCGGCAGTTGAAAAATTTGCAGTGGCGGAATTGAACGACCCGGATAAGGCAAAAGCCCTGATGCAATCATTGGAAAAAGGGAATGTACAATCGGTAACCATTGAAAAGGATGGCAGCAGCCATAAAATGTTTATGGAAGCTGACCCACAGTATAAAAAAGTTACCATGTACGATTCAAACATGAAGATGGTTGCTAAAGAATCGCTGGAACAATACAAATCCGGCATTGATAAAGGCAGCAAAGAAGTAAAGGCAGGCCAGGAAAATGATAAAAAAAAAGAATTGAAACAGGAGCCGAAGGCTGAAAAGGAAAAGCTGGAGAAAAAGAATGGACAAAGCCTGCTGCCTAAAAAGAGGGAAAGTAAAGGCAAAGGTTTAGGGGTGTCGTAGTGCATCCCTGAACCATTTTAGTAATTATCAAATGTTGTGCAATGAATATCCAGAATATAGCAGAGCTGAGTAAGCAGTTAGAGGTACTTGGCTTTCATGATGCAGGTAGTTTACTTTTAAAACGAATCTGTTTTAAACCGGCTGATTTTTTTTTGCCTCAAAGAGTGATTAAAGAAAAAGATATACTGCTTTTCAGTTTATATTTTGAACGGTTGCAAAAAACTGACAACTATCAACTGCAATACTATGATGTAACGCTGCAAAAAGCAAACGGTGGTTTAGTTTTGCCTGTTGATGGAGTAAATCCTGCTGAATTAGAAAAACAGATGGCGGGTATTGATTGGAAAAAGGCATTCAGCCTTGACGATAAAAAGTTATGGAACGCTGAAGAAAAATCAACCTGGGAAACAGAATTGAGAATTTCAGATATAATCGGAAGCCTTTCCATACTTGAAAAGTCAGAACAGGGAAAAGTAATTGCATCTGTATTGAAGCAAAAGTTTTGGACAGGTACTTTGCATTTGGAAATAGTTGGCTCACTCCCACTTGTTAAGAACAAAGCAGATGTTAGCCAGCGGTTTTACATTGCTGAAGATGGTAGTGGAATTACAACAGATGAAGCGTATCGCTTTCTTCAAAACAAATACATGGAAAAACAATTGCAGCTTAAAAGAAAGCAATCTGATAATGGTGATGAATCAATTCCAGAAGAATCTAATGGTACATCAAGCAGTGGGCTACTTAAGAAGAAGCGAATTTCAGGCAAAGGAAAACGAAACAGAGTTAACCAGGATTAAGCAGTATGGACATTTTTCCACCACTAACAGGCTTTTATGCTGCTATAGCCACCGATACCCGTATCGGCGCTTCGCATATCAGCATTTACATGGCGTTACTGCAGCAATGGAATATTACTGGTGGAAATAATCCAATAAAAATTGAGAGAGCTTTAATAATGAAGGCTGCCAAAATAAATGCCCGGCAGACCTACAACAAATGTATAAACCAGCTACAGGAATATGGTTATATAATTTATGAACCTTGTTCCAATCAGTTTGAGACAAGTGTAATTCACTTGAAAAATATAGAAATGAAAACATAATAATAAACCAATTTCAATAAGAGGAGGTGTGATATGGCAAGTGTGAAACCGGAACAGGTAATTGAAATTTTAAAGCGGCATAATGTGCATATCTCATTGGAGCAAGCGGTACTCATACTGGACTTTATGTTTAAATTTGCTAAGATAACTTTAACGCAAAACAGAAGCACATGACAGCAGATTTATACATCCGTGTAAGTACAGATGAGCAGGCAGACAAAGGCTACTCACAGCGGGACCAGGAGGAACGTTTAAGAAAGTATTGCGACAATAATCAGATAAAAGTCAGGCAGGTAATTTTTGAAGACCATTCTGCAAAGACGTTCAACCGTCCAAAGTGGAATGGTTTATTATTTGATTTAAAGAAGAAAAAAAATGCGGTTGATTTTGTTTTATTTTCTAAATGGGACAGGTTTAGCCGTAATGCAGGCGATGCTTACCAAATGATAAACATTCTTCGTAAACTCGGAGTGGAACCCCAGGCGATTGAACAACCTTTGGATTTAGCAGTTCCGGAAAACAAGTTGATGCTTGCATTTTATCTGGCAGCCCCAGAAGTTGAAAACGACCGCAGGGCATTGAATGTTTTGCTTGGTATGCGGAAAGCGAAAAAGGAAGGAAGATGGATGGGTGTTGCTCCAGTTGGTTATGCAAATAAGATAACTGAGGATGGAAAAAAATATATTGCGCCTATTGAGCCGGAAGCAAGTACCATGAAATGGGTTTTTGAAACATTGGCGGTAGGCCAGTTAAATGTCGAACAAATAATGAAAGTGGCTTTTGAAAGAGGCGTGAAATGCTGTAAAGCTAATTTCTGGAACCTTTTAAGAAACCCTGTTTACTGTGGCCGAATTTATTTGTCAGGTTACAAAGAAGAAGAATCAAGGCATGTACAAGGTTTGCATCAGCCAATTATATCAGAAGCACTTTTTTATGATGTGCAGGATTATTTGAATGGCAAGAAAAGAACCTACCGGGCAAAAGTGGGCAGTATGGATGAATTACAATTAAGAGGCTATTTGATTTGCCCTAAATGCGGCAAGCTGCTCACAGGCAGCGCTTCAAAAGGCAGAAACGGCAGGTACTACTACTATCATTGCGTTTCATCTTGTGGAGCAAGGTTCAAGGCTGAAAACGCCAACAAATTGTTTTCAGGAGAACTTAAAAAGTTAGTTCCCAAACCAGGCATGACAGAAGTTTATAAAGTGGTGTTGCAGGAAGAATTTAAAGCCCAAACAAAGGCGCAACGAGAAGATTTAAGGCAGGTGAAAGAAGCATTGGAAAAAGCCAATGCGGAGCTTACAAATGCCCGTAAATTACTATTGTCAAATGAAATTGAGCCGTCAGAATATCGCAGCATCAAATCAGAATATGAAAAGAAAATAACCGGGCTTGAATCAAGGCTTATTGAACTATCGCAAGAAGGTAAAAGTATAGAACCCTTGCTGAATAGGGCATTGACAACACTTACTTGTTTAGATAAACTCTATGAAAAAGCAGATAACAAAGCTAAAAGAGAAATCATTGGTTCGATATTCCCCGAAAAACTCGTTTTTGACGGATTCCAATATCGAACCGCAAGAATGAACGAAGCCGTTCAGCTAATATACAGTCTGGACAAGGGTTTCAGCCAAAATGAAAATGGACAAACCGAACCAATTTTCGATTTGTCCACTTTAGTGCCCAGAACTGGATTCGAACCAGCACACCTCGCGGCGCCGCCACCTGAAGACGGTGCGTCTACCAATTTCGCCATCTGGGCATTACCCGTTAAAAACGGATGGCAAATGTAGGAAAAAAATCAAAATCTAACATCCAAAATTCAAAATTCATCTTTCCCGTCACTATACAGATACGTTAAAGTCCCTTAATGCGTCGTTCAGACTTGTTTTAAGGTTGGTACTGGGCTTGCGCTGACCAATGATCAATGCACAACCCACACCAAATTCCCCGGCAGGGAATTTTTTGTTATAAGTTCCAGGGATCACCACGCTCCGGGCAGGTACCACTCCTTTCATCTCGACTGGTTCTGGCCCGCTTACATCTATGATCTTGGTAGACTGCGTCAGTACAACATTGGCGCCGAGTACAGCTTCCTTTTCAACCCTAACCCCCTCCACGACAATACAGCGGCTCCCGATAAAACACCCGTCTTCAATGATAACCGGGCTTGCCTGAAGTGGCTCCAGGACGCCTCCAATGCCAACACCCCCGCTGAGGTGAACATGTTTACCTATTTGAGCACAACTGCCAACCGTAGCCCAGGTATCCACCATGGTGCCTTCATCCACATAAGCGCCGATATTTACATATGAAGGCATCAGTACCACATTTTTGGCAAGATAGGCCCCATAACGCGCTACGGCATGCGGAACGGCTCTTACGCCCATTTCCTTATAGCCCGATTTCAGCATCATTTTATCGTAAAACTCAAATGGCGGAATGGAATGGGTTTCCATTGGCCGGATGGCAAAATACATCAGAATTGCCTGCTTGACCCATTCATTGACCTGCCAGCCCCCACTAACCGGCTCGGCTGTACGCAGACGGCCTTTGTCAACTTCCTCGATCACATCCCTGACCGACTGGGCATATGATTCCTGTTGCAGTAAAGCCCGGTCGTTCCAGGCCTCCAATATGCGATTCTTTAACTCCATATGTTGCGAATTTCGGCAAAGTTACCTGTTCAGGTGGAACACTGAAAGCATTTTTAATCAATACCTTTGCAGAGGTATGGCGAAATTCCTTATCATACAAACTGCCTTTATCGGCGACGTTGTTCTGTCGACCGCTGTGGTGGAAAAACTGCACAGGTTTTTTCCGGATGCAACCATACACTTTCTGGTCAGAAAAGGGAATGAAGGCCTGCTGGCCAATAACCCGCACTTACAGGAAGTATTGATCTGGGATAAAAAGAATAACAAGATCAGGAACCTGCTGAAACTGCTTGCAAGGATCAGGGCCGAAAAATATGACAAGGTCATAAACCTGCAGCGATATTTTGCCACGGGTTTGCTTACTGCCTTTTCGGGTGCCGGTGAATCAATCGGGTTCGATAAAAACCCGCTGAGTTTTTTGTTCAATACGAAGGTGCCGCATCATTTTGATCCGGCGCACCCCAGGCACGAAGTGGAAAGAAATAATGACCTGATCGCGCATTTTACCGATAGGAGTATGAACCGGCCGGCGATTTACCCTTCGGCTGCGGATGAAGAAAAGATCAGGGTTTATTGTATCAAGCCATTTATCACGATTTCCCCTTCCAGCGTCTGGTTTACCAAAAAATTTCCGGTGGAGAAATGGATCGAATGCATCAACCAGTTCCCCCAAGGCTACCGGATCTTTTTATTGGGCGGGCCCGATAACAGGCAAGAATGCGAATCATTGAAATCGCAGGTGGTTTACCCTGATGTGGAAGTACTGGCAGGGTCATTGAGTTTCCTGCAATCCGCCGCCCTCATGAAGCAGGCGGTGATGAATTATGTGAACGACAGCGGCCCGCTTCATTTTACTTCCGCCGTCAATGCTCCGGTTACCGCCATATTCTGCAGTACGGCCCCGGTCCTGGGATATACACCATTGTCCGATCGATCAGCCATCATTGAAACCCGTGAAAAACTGGATTGCCGGCCATGCGGATGGCATGGGCACCGTGCATGCCCTAAACAACATTTCCGTTGCGCGATGGGAATAGATAACAAACAAATCATCGATACTTTACCGCCATTATCATGAAATTCAGCATAGACATAGAGAAGTGCCTGGAAGTATTACATGCCGGCGGGCTTATCCTCTACCCGACCGATACCCTTTGGGCCATTGGTTGCGATGCCGGAAACGAACATGCCGTTGCAAAGATCTATGATCTGAAAGGTAGAAATGAAGACAACAATATGATCGTACTGCTGGCGGATGAATCGGATATACCACTGTATACGCGCCAGCAAAATCTGACCATTTATGACTATATCAAAGGAATACACAAACCGGTTTCAGTGATATACCGTGATGCCGTGAACCTGGCTCCTAACCTGCTGAACCGCGATAACAGTATCGGGATCCGTGTGGTGAAAGATGAATTCTGTCAGTCGCTTATCAGGGCATTCGGAAAACCAGTTGTTTCCGCTTCTTCTAACGTTTCCGGATATCCGCCACCAAGATTGTTTGCCGACATTGATAATAAAATAAAGGACGGAGTCGATTATGTAGTGAGACACCGCCAGGAAGATGACGAACCGGGGGAACCCAGCACGGTGATAAAATTACTCGATAACGGAAGCTACGAGGTTGTCAGGCCCTGATCAGAAAGCCAGCCCAAGGCCAAATTGAATTGACTGGCTTTTCCATTTGTCCTTATTGTCGATATCATTGATATCATACAGGCCAACTGCATACCTGCCGTATACGATCAGTTTGGTGAATTTCACCTGTATACCGCCCAACATGGCGAAATCTCCCTTTTTGAATGCATCCTGCCCATTCTGTAACAATGAGAGATTATGATCGATCAACACACCGAATTGTGGACCGGCCTGTAAAGAAACCATGGGGAATATTTTATAATCCAGCAGGATCGGGACACGCAGATAACCAAGCTTAACCCTGGACAGGTTATTGAACTGATATACATCACTGAAAGAATTCGTTGTATCCACGTTAACCTGACTCCATTGAACCTCAGGCTGTATGGCTATTTTTTTACTTAACCCGATCTTTGCAAACGCGCCGACATGGTATCCGAAAGAAAATCCCTCTTTAAATGTTGCGCCTTCCAGCTTAACAAGATCTGCACCCGCTTTGATACCGATATCCAGCTTCTGTGCCTTTGCATTCATACCGGCAAACGACATGATAATGAACAGGGAAAGGATCCGAGATTTCATACGATTGATTTTTATTTAAGCTGCAATTTAAATGCCATTAGGCATGAAATACGTTAAAACAATAGTAAATAATGACCACAGCCCGGATTTCTTTATGCCTGTTTCAGGTTGAGGGCCAGTAAGCTACGCCGCAACGTGCCGGTCCGCAGCGCATCAGATTGGGATATACCGGAAAAATGGCCTACCTTTGCGCCGCAATGTTGCAACATGGGTATTCATGACATGTTCAGTTGCTGTTGACTACAGGCATCCTGATTTTATTACTCTTTCAGACGATTTACCCTCTACAACGGCCGGTAACATAACATGTGTCCATCATTTTTAACCGGGCATCAAGCCAGTATGCAGGCGCATACGGTAAGCCGTTATTACAAATTTTTTATGAATCCATTTGAAGCCCTCGGGCTTAAACCGGAATTGATCCGGGCTGTTACCGACCTGGGATTTACAGATCCCACCCCTATCCAGGAAAAAGCCATACCCGTGCTGGTTGCCGGAACCAAGGATTTTGTCGGACTGGCACAAACAGGTACCGGCAAGACGGCCGCTTTCGGGCTGCCGCTACTGCACCTGATCGAAGCACACAATAAATACCCCCAGGCGCTGATTGTTTGCCCCACCCGCGAACTTTGCCTCCAGATCACAGCCGATCTGCAGGATTTTTGCAAACACATGAAATCCGTGCATGCAGAAGCGGTGTACGGCGGCGCATCCATCACCATGCAGATCCGCAACCTGAAAAAAGGCGTGCATATTGTAGTGGCCACCCCCGGAAGGTTGATCGACCTGATTGAACGCAAAGCGATCGATCTGGAACGTGTCAGCTATGTTGTGCTCGACGAGGCCGATGAAATGCTGAACATGGGCTTCCGCGATGATATCGACTTTGTGCTGAAAAACACCATAAACCGCGACAGTATCTGGCTGTTCAGCGCCACCATGCCGCCGGAAGTCAGGGCCATTTCACGTAATTACATGACCAGCCCCAAAGAGGTTACCGTAGGAAAAGCCAATAGCGGCAACGTCAATATCGATCACCAGTATTATGTGGCGCCTGCCCATCAGCGTTATGAAACTTTGAAAAGACTGATCGACTTTAACCCCGGCATGTATGGCATCATCTTTACACGCACCAAAGCCGATGCACAGGACATTTCTGAAAAGTTATCCAAAGCAGGTTATGATATTGAAGCCCTTCACGGCGACCTTACCCAACAACAACGCGATAAGGTCATGGGAAGATTTCGCAGCAAAACACTTCAATTGCTGATTGCCACGGATGTGGCTGCCAGGGGGATCGATGTGGATGGCATCACGCATGTCATCAATTACGAACTGCCCGACGATATGGAAGTGTACACCCACCGAAGCGGACGAACCGCCCGTGCAGGTAAGAGCGGCATATGCCTCTCCATCTGCCACGTTCGTGAAACATATAAGATCAGGCAACTGGAAAGAATGATCAACGGATCTTTCCACAAACTGGATATCCCCAGCGGCAAGGACGTTTGCCGTAAACAGTTCTTCCACTTCATGGATAAACTCCTCGCTACAGACATTTCCCATGGCGACTATGAAACATACCTTCCCGCATTGATGGAGAAATTTGTTGACGTATCGAAAGAGGAAGTGCTGAAAAGGGTGGCAGCACTGGAATTCAACCACTTCCTGAAATATTACGAAAACGCGGAAGACCTGAATGCCAGGTCGGATGCCAGGATGCCCCGTCAAAGCAGTTTTGAGAACAGGGATAGCATCGGGGGGCGCCGCGACCGTGGCTTCAACCGCCGCGACAATGGCTATACGCGATTATTCATCAACGTCGGTACCAAAGACGGTTTTTACAAAGCCAGCTTCCTTCAATTCATCCTCGATGAAAGTAACCTGAAAAAAGAAGTGCTCGGCAAGATCGATATGAGGGAAATGAACAGTTGGGTGGAAGTCGACCGCCAGGAAGCCGGCCGTATGATCAAAGCCCTGGACGGCAAGAAGTACAATAGCCGTGTGATCAGGATGAATGAAGCCGATGGCGGTTTTAAAAGACCAACGGATGAGGGTAAACGCACCATATCCAAAGCTCCGCAGAGAAAGAGGTTCGGTAACGATTAGAAGTAATAAACATAATTAAGGTTCAAGGTCGGTGGTTATGCAAATCACCATCAACCTTGAACCTTTGATCTTTAAAGCATTGAACACTTAATCTCTCAAACTGTATATTACACAAGCTCCAGTACCGTGATCTCCGGCAGTATGCCGACCCTTCCCGGATAGCCGATAAACCCAAAACCCCGGTTTACATAGAGTTTTTGTTTTTCCGTTTCATACAAACCGGCCCATTCCTTATACATATATTGAACCGGGCTCCACTTGAATCCCGGTATTTCAACGCCAAACTGCATGCCATGCGTGTGACCGCTGAGCATGAGATCAACGTCCGTATACATTTGTGTGACCTCTGCATGCCAGTGGCTGGGATCATGACTCAGTAAAATTTTAAAAGGATATTGATCCGCGCCATGATATGCTTCAGCCATACGTCCATACTTGGGGAACCTGCCCCTTGCGCTCCAGTTCTCAATGCCAATGACCGCGATCCTGTCTTCATTGCGCTCGAGCACCACATGTTCATTCATAAGTAATTTCCAGCCCAGGTCGGCATGGACCTTTTTCAATTTTTCGAGGTTGCCCTCTTTACTGATCCCCTTATGTGGCCAATCAACATAGTCGCCATAATCATGGTTACCCAGGGTAGAATATACGCCCATGGGTGCCTTCAGCCGGGAAAAAATATCCATGAACGATTCCATTTCGGAAGCCCGGTCATTCACCAGGTCTCCGGTAAACAGGATCAGGTCAGCCTGCTGTTTCATGATCTCTTCCACACCTCTTTCCACGGCCTTTTTGTCGAGAAAGCTGCCGGAATGGATATCGCTGATGTGAACGATCTTCATACCCTTAAAGGATGCCGGAAGGTTG
>WBZP01001478.1_pt1 | contig 28680 bp, 26 predicted proteins | sample 5204301 | NCBI WGS metagenome assembly WBZP01 (sample SAMN12412401, study PRJNA552823) | activated sludge metagenome | isolation source: activated sludge from nitrification reactor of wastewater treatment plant... | place: USA: Pennsylvania | collected 2017 | reverse complement strand
CGCCAAACTTCTCGCGCACATCGCGTTGTACCGCCTGCATGAGCTTCGCCACATCGGCCGCTGTTCCGCCACCCCGATTGACCAGCACCAGCGCCTGTTTCTCGTACATGCCAACCGGGCCGAGATATCTGCCCTTCCAGCCGGCCTGTTCGATCAGCCAGCCGGCAGCAAGCTTGCGGCGGCCATCGGTTTGCGGATAACACGGCATGCCGGGGTGAGCGGCCAAAAGCCGATCAGCAATCACAACGTCGACTACCGGGTTATGAAAGAAGCTGCCGGCATTGGGAATCAGCGCCGGGTCGGGCAGCTTGCGCTGGCGGATGGCAACAACGGCTGCGGCCACTTGCTGTGCATCAGGGTCGACGATATTTCGTGACGCAAGTTCGTCGGCAACATCCCTGTAGCGGGTGAGCGCCTGCCAGGCCTTGGGCAGACGGAAAGTCACTTCGGTAATCGCGAAGCGGCCTTCAAGATGCCAACCTTCCTGCTTGAACACACTGTCGCGATAGCCGAAACGGCAAGCCTTACCGTCAAAGCGCACAGCCTCGCCACTGTGCATGTCCAAAGCGACCAGCGAATGAAAGCGTTCAGCCAGTTCAAGCCCGTATGCGCCGATGTTCTGGATCGGCGCTGCGCCGACCGTACCGGGAATCAGCGACAGATTCTCCAGCCCCGGCCAACCCTGCGCCAGCGTCCATTGCACAAAGTCGTGCCAGTTCTCGCCAGCGCCGGCGCGCACGTACCAGGCATCGGCATCCTCGCCCGCCAGTTCGCGGCCCGATATCGCCATGTGCAGCACAAGACCGTCGAAGTCGTCGGTCAGAACCAGATTGCTGCCGCCACCGAGAATGAAACGATACCTATCGCCCAATGCTGAATCGGCCAGCTGCTTCGCCTCCGTAACCCGCAGGTAGCGCGCAGCCCGACCAGGTAGGGCAAGGGTGTTAAACGGGAAAAGGTCGATATCGGTAAGGCAGTTATGCATACCCCGATTTTCGTCGATTTTGGTGCGGAGAAACATATTTTAGGCTTTGGCGCTATTATCCCAATTAGCCATAGCGACTGTGCACAGCGATTCGATTCGTCGGTTCAATCATGTTTTCTACCATCATCTCCAGCTACCCAGAGGTATGTGAAGAACGTCTTCCCATGAATGTCCTCAGTCAATATAAAAGTGCAACGCAACGCGCCAGAGTCTTTAGTGAAAGCTGGATTGAAAAAAACTTCAAATGCCCCCAGTGCTCGGACGCGTTGCAACGCATGCCGAATAACACACGGGCATTGGATTTTCTATGCAGGACTTGTGCTCAGGGATTTGAGCTAAAAAGCAAAAGAGGGGCATTTGGTCCAACGGTCCCTGATGGGGCATATGCCTCCATGCTCTCCAGAATAAGGTCCGGGCGAGACACCAATCTGATTCTGCTGGGCTACACCGAGGATTATGTGACGAGAAGCGTGGTGGCGATTCCCAACAGGTTTCTGATCGAAGAAATAATCATCCCCAGAAAACCCTTGGGAGAACATTGTCGGCGAGCTGGATGGCAGGGCTGTAACATCAATATCGGCTTGCTTCCCCCGGAAGGGCGAATTGTTTGTGTGCAGAACTTTGTGGCAGTACCCCAGGATGAAATACGTGAAAATTGGAAAAGTACGGCTTTCCTGGAGGATGGAAACGCTGTTTCAAGAAGCTGGCTGGCCGTTACCATGGGGATCGTTTCGAGAATGAAAACAGAGAGTTTCTCGTTGGCAGATGTCTACAATGCCGAGAAGGAACTGGCGCGCCTGTTTCCCAACAATAGAAGCATAAAAGCCAAAGTTCGGCAGCAGCTTCAAATACTTAGGGACAGAGGCTGGCTGTCATTTCTCGGGAATGGCCGATACGCGATCAACCCCCATCAGGGCGGCTTTGTTTCTTGAGCAATATCTGGCTGATCTCATAATAGTGGCGCCAGCCAACGCTCGGCTTCGGCCAACGAAAAACCAGCGCGCTGTGCCCAATCCTCCAGCTGGTCTCGACCAATTTTGCTGACGGCAAAATACTGCGCCTGCGGGTGCGCCAGATAGAAGCCGGAAACTGCCGCTGCCGGGGTCATGGCAAAGGATTCGGTGATACCCATGCCGGCGTTGGCCGGGGCGTCGAGAAGTTCGAACAACGCCCCCTTGGCCGTATGGTCGGGGCAGGCCGGGTAACCCGGTGCCGGACGAATGCCCTTGTATTGCTCGCGAATAAGTGCGTCGTTGTCGAGCGACTCGTTCGCGGCGTATCCCCAGTAGTCGCGTCGAACCTGCGCATGCAGCCACTCGGCGCAGGCCTCGGCCAAACGGTCGGCCAGCGATTTGAGCATGATTGCGTGATAGTCGTCGTGCGCTGCTTCGTATTCAGCGAGCTTCTTCTCGATACCCAGCCCGGCGGTGACGGCAAAGACACCGATCCAGTCGTCCGTGCCGCCGCTATCAGCCCGCTCAGCGATGAAGTCGCTGAGACATTGATGTGGCTTGCCGGACGGGCGCTCGTGCTGCTGTCGCAGGTTGTGCCAGGTCATCAGTTCTTCACTACGCGATTCATCGGCGTAGAGTTCGATGTCGTCACCCACTGCGTTGGCGGGGTAAAGGCCGAAGACGGCATTGGCGGTGATCCACGGGTTGCTGTGTTGTTCGGCAATGACCTTTTGCAGCATGGCCTGCCCGTCGGCGAACACGGAACGCGCGGTCTCTCCAACGACCGAGTCGTCGAGAATCTTGGGATAGGCGCCGGCCAGATCCCAGGTCTGGAAAAACGGACCCCAATCGATGTATTCCGCCAGTGTTGCCAGATCGATATTGCGCAGCACATGCAAGCCGGGTTTGATCGGCGCAAAGGGTTGATAGGCGGGGTCGCTATTCCAGGCGAAACGGTTGCCGCGCGCGGCTTCCAGAGAAACAAGCTGAACTCCCTTTTTCTGGGCGTGCTGGGTGCGCACTTTCGCGTAGTCGGCGGCGACTTCGGCCTTGAAACCAGCCGCGTTGTCAATGGAAAGAAGCTTGGTGACGACACCGACGGCACGCGACGCATCCGGCACGTAGACCACCGGTCCGTTGTAATGCGGCGCGATCTTGATTGCGGTATGTGCACGGCTCGTTGTTGCGCCACCGATCAGCAGCGGGATGGCCTCGCTATTGCCTCCGCCACAAAAACCAAGGCGCTGCATTTCGGCAGCAACATGGCTCATTTCCTCAAGCGAGGGCGTGATCAGGCCCGACAGTCCAACGGCCTGCGCGCCGTGCTCCTTCGCGGCGTGCAGTATCTTGTCGCAGGAAACCATCACACCGAGATCGACGATGTCATAGCCGTTGCAGCCGAGTACGACACCGACGATGTTCTTGCCGATATCATGCACGTCGCCCTTGACCGTGGCAATGACGATCTTTCCCTTGCTCGCTGCGCCAGTACGCAGCTTTTCGGCTTCGACATAGGGAATCAGGTGCGCCACCGCCTGTTTCATGACGCGGGCCGACTTGACGACCTGTGGCAAAAACATCTTGCCGGCGCCGAACAGGTCGCCGACAACATTCATGCCGTTCATCAGTGGCCCTTCGATCACCGCCAGCGGCGGCTGGCCGGCCGCTTCGAGCGCCGCGCGGCACTCTTCGGTGTCGGCGACAACGAAATCGGTAATGCCCTTGACCAGCGCATGCGAGAGACGCGCCTCGACCGACAGCTCGCGCCACGACAGGTCGGGGCCGCTGTCTTTGGCCCGGCCTTCCTTTACGCTTTGGGCGAATTCGACCAGTGCTTCACCCGCTTCCGGGCAGCGGTTGAGCACCACGTCCTCGACCTTGTCGCGCAACGCCGGATCCAGATCGTCATAGACGCCGAGCATGCCGGCGTTGACGATCCCCATCGACAACCCGGCCTGGACCGCGTGAAAAAGAAATACGGTGTGAATCGCCTCGCGCACCGCATCGTTGCCGCGAAAACTGAAAGAAACGTTGGAAACGCCACCGGAAATCTGCGCGTACGGCAAATGGGCACGAATCCAGCGGCAGGCCTCGATGAAATCGACGGCGTAGTTGTTATGCTCCTCGATGCCGGTTGCGATGGCGAAGATGTTCGGGTCGAAGATGATGTCTTCGGGCGGAAAACCGGCTCCGCCCTGCTCCGGCAATGCCGTCAGCAAGTCGTAGGCACGTTTGCATATCTCCGTCTTGCGCGCGTAAGTGTCGGCCTGCCCGGCTTCGTCGAAAGCCATGACAATCACTGCCGCGCCATAACGGCGTGCCAGTCGGGCCTGGTGCAGGAAGGCCGCTTCGCCCTCCTTCATCGAGATCGAATTGACAATGCCCTTGCCCTGGATGCACTTGAGACCGGCCTCGATGACCTCCCATTTCGACGAGTCGATCATGATCGGCGCGCGCGCGATGTCCGGCTCGGAAGCGATCAACTTGAGGAAGCGATCCATCGCCGCCTTCGAGTCGAGCATCGCCTCGTCCATATTGATATCGATGACCTGCGCGCCGTTTTCGACCTGTTGCCGCGCGACAGCCAGCGCGTCGTCAAAGCGGCCTTCAAGGATCATCCGGGCAAAGGCCTTCGAGCCGGTAACATTGGTGCGTTCGCCGACGTTTACAAAAAGTGAGTCCTTGCCAACGTTGAACGGCTCCAGCCCGGAAAGACGCAGTTTCTTTTCAACCCCAGGGACAATCCGCGGCGCTATCTCGGAAACGCCCTGCGCAATGGCGGCAATATGCGCCGGCGAGGTGCCGCAGCAACCGCCGACGATATTCACGAAACCGTGCTTCGCCCAGTCGACGATTTCGACCGCCAACTGCTCGGGAGTTTCATCGTAACCGGTTGGCGACAGCGGATTGGGCAGGCCGGCGTTCGGGTGCGCCGAGATGAAGCAGTCACAGATGCGCGACAGTTCCTCGACGTACTGGCGCAATTCGGCGGCGCCAAGTGCGCAGTTGAGGCCGAAGGATATCGGCCGGATATGGCTGAGCGAATTCCAGAACGCTTCGGCGGTTTGACCGGAAAGCGTGCGGCCCGAGGCGTCGGTGATCGTGCCGGATATCATGACCGGCCAGCGTCTTCCGGCCTTTTCGAAGAACTGCTCGATCGAGAAAAGCGCCGCTTTGGCGTTGAGCGTATCGAAGATCGTTTCCACCAGCAGAATGTCGGCGCCGCCATCGACCAGACCGCGAATGGCTTCACTGTACGTTTCAACCAACTGGTCAAAGCTGGTGTTGCGATAGCCAGGATCGTTCACATCGGGTGAGATCGACGCGGTGCGCGAGGTCGGGCCAAGCACGCCGGCAACGAAACGCGGCTTGGCCGGGTTCTCTGCCGTGTACGCGTCGCACGCTTCGCGCGCGAGCTTGGCGCCGGCGACGTTCAGCTCATAAATGATCGATTCGAGCTTGTAGTCGGCTTGCGACACCGCCGTCGCGTTGAAGGTGTTCGTTTCAAGGATGTCCGCACCGGCCGCCAGATACTCGGCGTGGATGCCGCGTATGACTTCCGGCCGCGTCAGTAGCAACAAGTCGTTGTTGCCCTTCAGGTCATGCGGGTGATCGGCGAAACGCGTGCCACGATAATCGGCTTCCTTCAACCCGTGGCGCTGAATCATGGTGCCCATGGCACCGTCCAGGATGAGAATACGCCGTTCGAGCAGGGTTTTGAGTTCGGCGGTACGGTCGGGCTGCATGTTGATTACCTTAATTTTGTCAGATGTTATGGCGATGCGTCGTGGAAAGCAAAAAACCCGTCGGCGCAAAGCTCGACGGGTTTTCGTTTCGTGTCCGGTCACGCTTTAGCGGCATTTCTAACGCGCCCGCAATCTAATGAGATCAAATCGGCGCGAACCCGCTGGCGACGTCGGGCAAGGGCGCAAATCTACGCGCCAAGCCATCGATTGTCAATCCGAAGGCGCTTCTTCAGAATGCCAGGACGCGGGCCAGAGCCGTGATGGGCGCTGAGTCTGACTGGCCTTTCCTGTTACGCCATCAACCCTTGGAGCTGAAATTCGCACTCGTCTTCAGGACCCGCCAGGACTCGTCGAAATGCACGTTGAAATACCAGTCCATCCCCGATTCCACCTTGGTTTTCCAGTCCCAGACGTGTTCCTTCTTAAGTGAAAAATAGAATTCGTGGGCGGGCTGGCCGAGCAAACGGCGCACATCCTCTTTGCTCATGCCGGCCTGAATTTTTCCGAAATTTTCCTCGGTCAACACCTGGCGCACTTCACGCAAGACCTTGTCGGGACCAAAAACGATCATGTAATTGACGATTCCTTCCGGGGTGCGTGGATACTCCCAGGTCAGCGTGCCGTCGGCGTCGTTCCATTCCATGTTCGGCGGCCCCATGATCTCGCGCACATCCTGAACCGTCGAAATGCCCGGCTTCAGTTTCTGCAGATTGATGCCGTCGCAGGCAGGAAGAAATGCCGCCATCAGCCCAGAGACCAGTCCAGCAAGAAGTCGTTTCAACATACCGTTTACCCCACTATGGTTCATCGACTCGCGCGCGGATGCGCGATATTGATCGAAAGGACATACCTTTCGGCCGAAGCCGACTGAGCACTCATCTCCAAAACGCTTACAATCCCCGACATAGCGAATGCTTTGTATCCGTGCTTACTGTCCATGGAAGCGCATGAATGTTTCCTTCAGAAAATCTGCCCCCAATCGCGGTGAAACGTCAAGCGATACAGCACGATTGAGGCCCGTCGAGTCGGTAAGCATCGGCGTATCACGCGCAATGTCAATGCCATCATGAAGAGGCTGCACATTCCCCGCTGGCTGGCACGCATTCTCAATCTGAGTGCCCGACACCGTTATTACCCGCTGGTGGTCGCCTTCATCGCTTTCGTGTCGACTACGACTTTTACCTTTCCCTTTGCAATTGTACTGATTCCTGCCGTTCTGATCGCACCGCGTCGCTGGCTGGTGCTCGGTCTGTTGTGCGGCCTGGCCAGCGGCATGGGGGCGGCCGTACTGGTTGAACTCTTCCATCACTTCGGCTGGAATCTGGTGGTCTCGCACTATCCTGAGCTCATCGAGACAGACACCTGGCGATTCGCCATTGATTGGATGGAAAATTATGGCCTCTTTGCCCTGATAATAATCGCCGGATCGCCGATGCCACAAACACCAGCGCTATTCTTCTATTCGCTGGCCGATCCTTCAGCCTTTGGCGTGCTGGTTGCTGTCGGAATCGGCAAAATCGTCAAATATGTCTTCCTGGCCTGGGCAACGTACCGTTATCCCTCGCGTTTTATGGCGTATCGCTAAGAATCGATCTCCTGCGTCTTCGATTCTCCGCTTGAGAGTGGCGAAATTCAGACGCTCTCGGAAGCTTTGCGGTAAAACCGCACATTGACCGGGGTACGGTGGTCGAGGATACTCAAGACACACCGTAGTTGACCCGGGTGCGACGGTTGGGGATAACCAAGTCTGGGCTTTCTGATTCCTGACCTGCTGATGCATCCTTCAAACTACTGAACTTGGGGACGATGCCATGATAAGACGTGTTCCGCTGCTCCTTGTTCTACTCTTGGGTCTCGTAACACCGCTTCAGGCACGCGACACCGGGCCAAATCCCTGGGAGGTGCTCGGCGAAGTGTTGCGCAAGAGCAAGCCGGCGCCGGCCGACGCGGCGCGCTCGGGTGCGCCGGTCTCGAAGGTCGAGGCTTCCGAGTTGTGGGACGCCTTCCTGACCAACGTGGTCAAGCGCTCCGCCGGCGAGTCGGGTGAGTCGAGCCGGCGTCAGGAGTTCCTGTTTGTCTTGCTCAACGGCCGACACGACGGTTTGTCGATGTTGGCCAGTGAGGCTGCCGTTCCCGACCCGCTGCGTGAGCTTTTCCTGATGAGTTGGGAACGGCTCGCGCCTGTCCTTCGGCGTCTGGCCGACGACCTGGATGCGAAAGCGGCAAAGCCCTTTCGGGCATTCGCGGAAGCCGGTGATGCGCTAAAGGGGGCGCAACGTTTCGGTGACGCTGTGGGGTTCCGTATCACCCCGGAAACTTTGCGTGACCTGGCCCGTCTGGTCCTGCCCGCAAAGGCCGGAGACCCTCTTGCCTATGATCTCGCTGTCGATCCAGAACTGCGCCGCGTCTTCGGCTTCGGCGCACCCCTCCCGCCCGCCGAGTCCAGCCTGCTGTTAAGCGCCCGCCGGCCGTCGCCGCCGTTCGACCCCCTGAACTGGTTGATGCCGACAGCCTTCGCGGCACCACTGGCCGCTCCACTGCCGTTCGACTCCGAGACAGCAGCGCTGGCCAAGCGTTTGAATAACTGGCTCCCGACGCAGAGCGAGTTGCCGGCCTATCTGCTCGAGATGCGCAAGCTGCTGCTGCGTACGGCGGACACCACCCTCAACCAGCGCGAAAGCGCGGGGCGAGCGCTCGCCGAGCCGTTCCACGAACTGTACCGTCATCTGGTACTCGCCACGGCCTGGCAAGAGAGCTGCTGGCGTCAGTTCGTGCGCCGGAAGGGAAAGGTGCAACCGATCCAGTCGGGGGTGGGAGCCGTCGGGTTGATGCAGGTATACCCGGTCGTCTGGCGCGGTTTTTACGATGTGTCCGGGCTGCAGACCGATGTTGGCTACAACGGCCGCGCTGGCGCAGAAATCCTTCATCACTATCTGCGCGACTACGCGATCGGCAAAAGCGAGCACTCCACCGTCGGCGATACCGATGATCTTGCACGCGGCACCTACGCGGTCTACAACGGGGGGCCCAGTCACCTAACACGCTTCAGCAAGCCGAAGGAACGATCCGATCTGCGCGAAATTGATGACTCTTTCCTCCAGAAGTACCTGGCGGTAAAGGCCGGCAACGAGCTTGATGTCGGGAAATGCTTCACTGGCCCGGAATCGCCGCACTGAGGCACCGCCGTGTCGTTACGGCATTGCGCGGCAGGCCTCGAGGGGACATGAAAGCCCATGTTTCGAGATGCCAGTGATGGCGTTGCGCAACCCCCTAATCGCTTGGGCTGCGGCATTCCCGCCGCCTCGGGCTTCAGTCGGCGGGCGAACCGGCGATGGAGGCGCGATACCTCTCGCCGGAGTCCAGAATATGTCCGACCCACCAGAAAATCAGAAATCTCTGGAGTTCGAGTTTGTCAAAGTTTTCGGTCGTGATGATCTCGGCGGACAGATATTCGAACTCGTTGCACTCGTTCTTGTGCTCTTCGAGCGTGGGGCAGGCGCATTGGATGAGCAACTCTTCCTCCTTCGAGAAGTGCTCGCGCGCCCCAGCCGTCAGTTCATTGAAGATCGTGTGGAATCTCAGGTCGCTCTCCGGGCTGGTTTCAACAACGTGGTCGGCAAGAGCATTGCATTGCTCCAGAACCATGCGGTGTTGATCGTCGAGGGTTTCATTCCCCACGCTGTAGCGTGGATTCCATTGCACTCGATTCGGCACTGCGGGTCTCCCGTTTGTCAAAAACCGAGCGACTCGACGATGGCGACGAGGTCGGCGAAGCTGGCGGCTTCGAGTTTCTTCGCTAGAGCCTTCTTGTCCAGCCCTACGCATTCAAATGCGGTGATACTTGCTTCAAAGGACAGTTCGCTGATCTCCAGCGGCGACATGAAGCCTATATGGCAAATATGGGCAAGGCACTGACGTTCGGGTTCGCTGAGTTCCAGTCCATGGTGCTTCAGCATTTCCATGTATCGCTCGGCCGTGCGGTTGAGCTTGCCGCTGATTTCCAGGGTGTTCTTTTGCCCCTCGGTAAGAATCGCGAGCGGAGGCCCAAAAAAGACGTTGGTCTTTCCGACAACTCGGGTCTTCTCCGACCTTGTCAAGGCAGGGGCGACCCAGGTGGGGTCGCCCCTGCCTTGACTAAGTTGGGGAGGCAACGCCCCCTCATCCGAAGAATTTGGCATCAGTGAGCGATGCCGTGCACGCTCTCGTGCTTGGCGTCCTTCATTCCATTGGGTAGCTGAGGCGGTGACTCCGGCGCGATCTGGACGAATCCCTTGTTTCTGGCGCCGTCCTGCACATCGTGCGGGTTGTGGCACTCGGTGCACACGAACCAGCGTTTCTTGCCTGTGCTGACGAATTCGCCGATGCGTTTGCCATGGATGCCGTCGCGCCAATCGCGCAGCTTGTCGCCGTGGCACTTGCCGCACAGCAGCTGCGGCTGGTCAAAGCTGACCGGGTCGCCAAAGTGGTCGACGAGCATGTTGCGCTTGGTCGAATGGTGGCAATCGAGGCACCAGATGCGGCCGCGGCCGTGCTGCAGATTCTTCACCTCCGGCAGCAGGCTTTCCATGGTCGGGATCGGAACCGGTTTCTTGTGCTTCGGGAAGCCCGGCGGGACCACGCCATTATGGCAGGCCGTCGCGCACATCCCCAGAAGATTCAGCTTCTCGGAGCGCGGCCTGACGACGGCCTTCCCTTCCGGGATACCGTCGAGCAGCGGCATCTTGCCCATCGGGACGGTACCGTCGTAGGGGTCGCCATACCACAGCGTCGCGCCTGTCGTCGGTGAACACTTCACGTTGGGCAGGCCGGGCTTGATCTCGTGTTTGGTGATCTCCGAGGCTCCCTTGCGGCTTTCGAAACAGATGGTTTCCTTGGCTTCCTGCTTTGCCGCCTCCTGGGCAAATGCCGGGGTGGCTGCAGCGCAGCAGACGGCGAGGATCACCGTATGGAATACAAGTTTCTTCATGATCGTCATCTCACTTCACTGCGGCGGCTTGGCCGCCGTACTTGATTTCGCCCTGCAGGATGCCGATGGCGCCCTTGAGCAGGATGGTCAGGACGAAGAACCCGAAGGCCCAGATGCCGATGGTCAGCAGCCACTCGACGAAGCTCGGGTAGTACTCGGTCACTTCGCCGATTGGCGTCGGGATGTAGCCTGGCACGACGAGGCCCATGCCCTTCTCGATCCAGATGCCGACGAAGGCCATCGCGCAGGGAACGGGCAGCAGCTTCGTGTTGTTGCGGAAGGCCGGGATCAGGAACAGCACGAACGCGCTGATCATCAGGACCACGGAGCTCCAGAACCAGGGCACCAGATTGGTCAGCCCGTGCAAACCGAACATCAGGTAGTAAAGGCCGTTGGCGTGCTCGGTGCGGGCGTACAACTCGACCACGACCTCGGACAACGTCAGGAAGATCGCAATGCCCAGGCACCAGGTGACGATGGTCGTCAGCAGGCTGATCGCGCTGTCCTCGACCCACATCTTGGTGTTGTTGCGGACGATCAGGAAGGCCAGGATGATCAGGCAGGGGCCCGCCGCGAATGCCGTTGCGATGAAGCGGATGGGCATCATGCTGTGGAACCACATCGGGCGCGCAGGGTTGTTCGACAGCAGGAAGGCCGTGACGGTGTGGATGCTCAGGGCCCAGACAATCGAGATGTAGACCAAAGGCATGAAGAACTTCTTGTTCACCGGCTTGCCCGTGTACTTGGCGTACAGGTAATAGAAACCGACGACCAAGTTGAGCAACAGGTAGCCATTGAGCACCAGTACGTCCCAGCCCAGCATCGACGAGAAGCTGTAGATGCCTCTTGGCGGAATCATGTGCCACAGCCGGTCGGGCCGACCCATATGGGCGAAAACGAACAAGAACACCATGAGCACCGCGGAGATTGCCAGCATCTCGCCAAGGACGGTGACCTTGTGCATCCCCTCGTGGTGGTAGACATAGGCCGGAAAGACGATGGTCACGGCACCGGCGGCGACACCGACCAGAAAGACGAGATTGGCCAAGTACAGGCCGTCGTTGATCTGGCTGGTCATGCCGGTAACGATGAGGCCTTCGGTATTCTGCAGGTAGAACACGTACATCATGCCGACGATGAGAACCGCGAGGCAGCCCATCCAGACGTAGAACTTCGTGCCGCCCTTGAGGACGTAACGTGTGTAATCCGCAGCGAAACTGGTCAGTTGTTGCACGACTCGCTCCTCAATCGTAGAAGTAGAAGAATTTCGGAAAGGTGTTGTACTCGGCCTTCAGGCGGAACACGTTCTTCCTGGCCAGAATCAGGCTCACTTCGCTTTCCGGGTCGAGCAGGTTGCCGAACTTGCGGGCGCCGACCGGGCAGACCTCGACGCAGGCCGGGTAGCGACTGTGGCGGGTGCGCTGGAGGCACCAGTGGCACTTCTCCACGACACCGCGCATGCGCGGCCGGTTGCCCATGTAGTGCGTCACCGGGTTCATCTCTTCCTTCGGCAGGACGGGCGTCGTGAGGTTGAATCGGCGCGCCCAGTAGGGGCAGGCATTCATGCACATCTTGCAGCCGATGCACCAGTTGTAGTCGATGACGACCACGCCGTCCCCCTCGCGAAAGGTCGTGCGTACCGGGCAGACCTTGACGCAGGGCGGTTTCTCGCACTGCATGCAGGCGATCGGCATGTAGGTGGCGTCCTTTTCCGGGACCGCCTCGGGTTCATAAAAGTATTGCCCTTCGAGTACCTGACCCGCCGGGGTGTAGGCGTTGCCGCCCACTTGAATGCCCAGTCCTTCAGGATAGCCGTGGTCCATCTTGTCTTGCGAGAACTCCCCGCGCTCCATCCGGAGCACCTGGATCCACTCGATGCGCTGGCCCGGTTTGCTTCCGCGCGACTGGTTGTTCTCTTCGACGCAAGCCTTGACGCAACGGCGGCAGCCGATGCACTTGCGGATGTTCAGGGCGTAGCCCATGAGCACGCCCGGCTGCGACTCGGTGCCATCGACGGAAACCTTCTTGTCGTACTCGGCGGAGTAGCGCCTTTCAAGGCGGGCGCGTGCTTCGGCTTTCTCCTCGGGCGTCATCAGGCGATAGTTCTTCTGGAAGTGCTCGGCCCACTCGATAGCGGCCTCGACATCGCCTGACTGACCCATCAATGCCGCAGCACCCATCAGCGACGACATGCTGAGGGCTCCGCCCGCTTTCAGAAAGCTGCGGCGTGAGGTTGTTATGCCCGGTGCGGAGGGATCTGCCGACGCAAGCTGCGTCTGGCATTGGGAAGGCTTGTCCTTGACGGAATCGGCCGAGGGGTTCTCTTTAGGGGACACAATTGGCTCCTGTAAGGGGTAGTAATTTTATGCAGGCAAGTCATGCGAAACGGAACCCAAGCTGGGCTGCAGCCCATTGGGAATCGCGGTCTGATCGAACTTACATGCCTCAATCAAGCAGTACACGGTTTTTGCCCTAAAAGCGATCTTGAGAGGTATAACAGTGACGAATATCTCTGTAATTGATTGTGATCAATAAAGGATAAGAAACTCAACAACACCCTGAAGAATCGGCGTGTTTTCGACCTGTGTCAATCGCAAATTTTGATTGGATCGGCATTTGTCCGCACGGCCTCAATGCACCAAGCCTTGCCTTGACCGTCCCTGCCCGGCGAAACGCGCTACGGCAAATTGGATAGCAGCTCCGAAAATACAAGGGCCACTATTCGTGGATAATGCCAACTCGGCGGGACGAGGCCTTTCTTTGTCAGGCCTATCTGGGCATCGGCATGGCCTGTCGGCTGTTTGCCTGAGCGATCAGCCTCGCTACCCTGAGGCTGATCGATCCTGTGCGTGTCGTTGGCGCCCTGGCCCGGCTTACGCCAACATTGCCTTGATTTTCCCTGGCCGGATTTCTTGATGCCCGAAGCGTTGTATCGATGGACCATAGACTGAAGGACGGCTTGAACCCATGGCAAACCACCGCGAATGCCGCGCCATTGCGCAATCACCCGAGAGCTTGTTCGACATCGTTGCCGACGTGGAGCGCTATCCGGAATTCCTGCCCCTGGTGAGCAGTGCCAGGATAGTAAACCGGCATGAAAACGCTTACGAAACCGAACAGAGCCTGTCACTGGGCCTGCTGACACATCGTTTCCGCACGAGAACGGAATTCGAACGGCCTCGCAGAATCACCGTCGTATCCCAGGATCGTTCGTTTTCTCGTTTCAACATTCGATGGGATTTTTCGCCTCTGGGCGATGATCGCTGCCAGGTTGAATTCTCCCTCGACTGCGAAACAAGGCTGCTTCTGCTTAAACCGGTCATGCAGATGCTGATCATGCCGATGGCCACCAGCATGGTCTCGGCCTTTGAGGCGAGGGCAAATGTGCTTTCCAGAAAGACTTGACCATCCGGGCAACAACAGGCTGGCGGTCCATTCATTCGCGTACGCGACACCCCTTCGCTGCGCTGCCGCCCTGCGCATGAAGCATGCCTCGGCGCAGCATTCCGCTCAGCGGTCTGCGGTGCCGGCATTGTTGGCTGCGCCACGAAACATGTCCGGCGAAAGCTCATGCTTCTGCAATAAACGATAGAACTCCGTCCGGTTGCGGTCGGCAATCCGCGCGGCATCGGCGACGCTACCATCGGTCAATTTGAGGAGTTGTACCAGATAATTACGCTCGAAGCGTTGCTTCGCGTCGGCGTAAGACAGCGCCTCCATGGTCGGTACCCGCAAGGCGCGCTGGATGAGGGTCAACGTGATAAGGGGCGTGGTCGCCAGTGCGCAGGATTGCTCCACCACGTTGTAGAGCTGGCGGACATTGCCCGGCCAGGACGCACTGGCCAGAACTTCCAGCGCTTCCGGCGCAATTCCGGTTATACATTTATCATATTTCTTAACCAGTTGCTGGACGAAATAGGAGGCCAGAATGGGAATGTCCTCGCGCCGATCGTCGAGTCGCGGCAGAACCATGGTGACGACGTCCAAACGGTAGTAAAGATCCTCACGGAACAGACCTTCGGCCATGGCGACTTCCAGATCGCGATGCGTGGCGGAGATGACCCGCACGTCAACCGGCTCGGCGCGAGTCGATCCCACGGCCCGCACGGCCTGATCCTGCAGCACGCGCAACAATTTGACCTGGAGTGCCAACGGCATGTCACCGATTTCGTCGAGAAATAGTGTCCCACCGTCGGCCGCCTGAAAAAGACCGGGATGCGCGCTGGTAGCGCCGGTGAAAGCGCCCCGGACGTGGCCGAACAGCTCGGACTCCAGCAATTGTTCCGGAATCGCACTGCAGTTGATGGCCACGAAAGGTGCTTTGGCGCGCCGGCTGGCCCGGTGGATGGCCCGGGCCAGGACCTCCTTCCCGGTACCGCTCTCGCCCCGTATCAGGACACTGGCGTCCGAAACGGCGACGACCCGGGCTTCTTCCATCAATTCAGCCATGCAGCTGCTGCGAAAGACGATGCCTTCCCGCCAGTCATCGCCCTGACCCGTTTCCTGCCCGATACACACGGGAGAAAGCTGCAGGGCCTGCTGAATCTTTTCGTGCAGCTCCTTGCTGTCGAAAGGCTTGGTCAGATAGCTGAACACTCCGCGTGACATCGCCTGAACCGCGTCCGGAATCGTGCCATGGGCGGTCAACAAGATGACCGGCAATGTCGGCCGTGTCGTCCGGATTTCGTCAAACAGGGCCAGCCCATCCTTGCCCGGCAGGCGAATATCGCTGACCACCAGTTGCGGCGGTTCGACGGCAATTCGCGCCAGGCCTTCCTCGGCGGAAGACGCTGTCGAAACTCGGAATCCCCAGGCGTGCAACCGCATCGAAAGAAGTCGGAGCAAATCCTGATCGTCGTCAATGACCAGAACATGGGCGAGCCGCGGCTTGACATCGGCTCTTTTCGACTGAATCATCGCGCGGCTCCGGGCAGCGTATCGCCGGCCGTCGGGCGTGCCGGGAGCGAACGCTCGATATCCGCCAGAGCATCAAGCTTGTCCTGAAGCTCGCTGCCCCGTCGCTGACTGTCCTTCAGCTGCTGGACAAGCTTTTCGTTCTGCTGCTCAAGTTTTAGCCGCTCCTGAAAATGGTTTGCCAATATCCTGGCCAGTGGGTGCAGGCTGACCGCCTCGGGTTCAGTGGATTTCAGCACGCTTTCCAGCAGGCTTAACGCCCTGACAAGATCCATCGAAGGTCGTTGCTGGCTCAATAGTGCGGCCATGCGAACCTGGGTCGCCGGGGTCTGTTGCTTCACTGCGAGCACCGCGCGTTCCCGAGACAGATCAGAAGGCGACATCCGATGAAGGAGCTGGATATGGCCCAGTAGTGGCAGCATCGCCGACTCATCAACGCTGGCGCGTTGCTCGGGCGTCGGTGACGGCGGAGTGGCGCAGGCGGTAAGCAAGACGGCAAGAATCAGTACCATTGACGGCAATGCCTTGATCAATCGACCGTTCTTCATGGGACCATCCGTGAATATTTACGGCGCACAAGGCACCTCAAGCCGAAATATGGCTCCCGGCGCGTTCCCGATGCAGGGCACCAGCAGCACCCGCCCGCCCATGGCCGTCATCAGTTCGCGGACAATCGACAAGCCCACGCCGCTGCCCTGGCGCGGTGTCGGTGAGGCACGCCCCCCCTGGACGAATGGTTCGAAGATGCGTTCGGCATCCTCAGCGGCAATGCCCGGCCCTTGATCGATACAGGCAATGTTGATGCAGTTTTCGATCAGCGCGGCTTCGAGGCGGATGACACCGCCTTCAGGGCTGAAATCAATGGCATTGGAGAGCAGATTATCGAGGGCAACCTGTAGTTTCTCTTCATCGAGGAGACGTGTTATCGCCGGAGCTTCGCACTGTACGGTCAGATGGCGCGACTGGATCTGCAATTCTCGACCGCGCACCACATCGTCTAGCAGTTTTCGCAGGACCAGGGGATGGCAGGATTGACGGCGGGCTTCGAAGGAGACAGCATTGAGGCGAAGCAGGCTTTCAATATCGCGCTGAAGGGCCATCACGTTGTGATGCAGTATGTCGACGACTTCCTGTTGCGCCCCCTGCAGCGACCCCACCACCTCTTCCTGCAACAGTGCGATACCTTCACGCAACGCCGTCAATGGCGTCTTCAACTCATGCGAGACATGACGCAGCGCGCGCTCTCGTCCCGACTCGAGATCGCTCAGACGCAGTCTCAACCAGTCCAGACGCCGCCCGACACGTCTCAGGTCTGCCGGGCCATGAACCGACACCGGTTCATCGAAACGGCTCTGGCCCAAACGCTCGATAGATCGTTCGAGGCAAACAATGGGTCGGGCCAGCCACCAGCTCATGGCCAGCGCTACCATAAAGGCGCCGACCACCGCTACGGCGACCAGTCGGGTGAGATGTTGGCGACTCTGCTCAAGTTCAAGCAACATCGTCGCTCGCCGCTCGTCGATCCAACGACGCGCGTTGAGCCCAAGTTCGGCATTCAAGTCAGACAACCTGTTCAGAATCGATGCCAGTTCGGGCGCCCGAACGGCACGCGGCACGGATTGATGGAGGCTGTCGCTGAGTTGCACAACAGCCTGTCGCCAGTTTCCCGGAAGCTCGCCCAGAGGGTTGTCGCGGGCCGATTCAAGGCGCTTCACCGCTTCCAGCGAGTGGGTGACATTTTCGTCAAAGCGTTCAAGCAAGGCGGCATCGTTCAGGACAATGAATTGGCGTGAGCTGCGCTCCAGATCGACAGTCCGTTCAGCGAGTTCACGGATCGATGAACTCAGTTGAAGCGCCTGTTCACTACTCCGCCGGCTTTGTTCGACAAAATGTTCAAGCTCAAGCCAGCTCCGCAGCGCTGCCCAACTGAGCAGCAGCGTGATCAGCATAAACCCGGACAGCATACTCTGGCGAAACGAAATCCGTATCATTTGTCCATTTCAAAGCAGCGCTGGAGAAGGACTCACCGGCCAGAGCCGAGGTTTTGGAGAGAAGCAACGCCAACGTGCGCCCCATCCATCTCGGTTAAATCACTCTGCCAGCAGTGCAACATCGGTGTTAACGAAGAAGAATCATTACTGAACGGCGACAGTTTAAACCAGCTTCCAGCAACCCTGCCGGTCAAAATGACCCGAGCAGGGCTGGAAACAAGAAAACGGACTTGTATTTTCTTCTTCTTTATCAGATGGTTATTTGACTTGTCGTTGTTTAGCGACAATGCAAGTCCCTGTGTCGAATCGTGATCTGCAAATAACCCGACGGAAATGTCGTTATTACCCGACAACTAAGCGGTAAAATATAACATTTCTATTTAATATATTTATATAACTCGTTGTTTAACAATGTTATTAAAACTCTGGCACGTATCTCGCTCCAGCCTTCTCGTCCAAGTTTTTACCCACCAAGAAGGAATAACGATGTTCAATAAACCCAGCGTATTCGGCCGCAATGAACCGGTGACCCGTCGCGATGCCCAACCCGTACCTGCCTACGGTGCTCAACTCAACAAACTGGCGCCCGAGAAAAGCACGACGGCCGACAAGCCGGCTCCCGCTCAACCCGAACCCGCGAAGAGTTCCCCGGCGCCCGTCGCCCTAGCGTCAAAGGACGCTTCATCAACCGATAACGTCGTGGGAGCACGCTTGATCGTCGGTCCCGACGTCAAGCTCAAAGGGGCCGAAATCCTCGACTGCGACACGCTGGTCGTCGAGGGTCGCGTAGAAGCCACCATGGATAGCCGCGTCATACGAATTGCCGAGAACGGATCTTTTGCTGGCAAAGTGAGCATCGATATCGCCGAGATTCATGGCACTTTCGAGGGTGAACTGACCGCGCGTTCCCAACTGATCATTCATTCGACCGGGCGAGTGAGCGGAACCATTCGCTATGGCAAATTGGTTGCCGACGAAGGCGGCGAACTCTGCGGAGAAATCAACGTCATTTCCGCCAAACCCGTTGCCCCGGCGCGGCCTGCGGTTGAGCCATTTGTCGCGCTCAATTCGGCGGCCGGCTGAAAACACTCAACACTCCGAAGCTTTCCGGACTCATTTCGCTGGAACTACCAGATGCAGATCGCCATCAACAACAACCCACTTCCAGAAATGGCTTTCTCTCTTGACGGGCAGACACTGCGGCCTCTTGACGAAGACTATCGCCTGCTCCCATCGCTGAGGCCCTTATGGGGCCTCCTGCCACGCTGTCGTGGATACAACATACGTCCCGTGCAAACCACGCTCCAGCAAAGCATGGCCAACATGCTGGTGCAGCAAATGTACACCTGGCGTGGCTACAGTACGGACTATGTCAATCACCAACTCGACGACCCGAACCACTTGACGCTCGCCGCCTGGCAGTATGACGAAGTCGTGGCGACCCTGACCTTGGGCCGGGATTCCCCCGACGGGTTGCAGGCGGATTCCCTCTACGCCGACGAGCTTGCCGGCCTGCGACGACCAGGGCGGGTCGTCTGCGAAGTAACCAGGCTGGCCGTCGATCCCGATTTCAGTTCCCATGACTTGCTGAATGCGCTATTCATGGTCGCTCGACAGTATGGCAAGGATACGTTCGCGGCCAGCGATGCCGTGATCGAAGTGAACCCGCGCCATACCCGTTACTATCAGCAGTCACTAGGGTTTCGCCAGATCGGCAAGCTACGGCAGTGCCCGCGCGTCGATGCGCCAGCGGTATTATTGCATCGGCCGATGGACGACATTGACATTTAAGTTGACTGACTTGCTCAAACCGGCAGCGCCGTCTTGTCAACAACCCGGCGCAGCACGAAGCTCGAATGCACACCCGTCACCCCTTGGATGCGCGTGATACGGTTGAGCAGGAGTTCCTGATAGGCGTCCATATCCCTGACGACAACCTTGATCTGGTAGTCCGCGTCCTGGCCGGTAACCAGCAGGCACTCGAGCACTTCGGAAATCAGACTAATCTCGTTCTCAAAGTGCTCAAAGCGCTCGGGCGTGTGCTTGTCCATGGAAATATAGATCAGCGCCATCAGCGTATAACCGAGAGCCTTGGCATTGAGTAGTGCACGGTAGCCCGCAATCACCCCGGAATCCTCCAGCGTCCTGACCCGTCGTAAGCAGGGCGAAGGAGACAGGCCGATACGGTCAGCCAGATCCTGATTACTGATGCGACCTTCTGTCTGCAGTATCTGCAATATTTGACGATCGAAGCGATCAATTTCCATATAATTGCCGTAGTTATTTACATCGTGACATTAACTTACATTAATAATATTCTTTTGGCAATTTTCTTCCAAACTATGGCCATTTTGTATCGAACAACGCAAGCACCTGCTGCCCGCCATTGCGTATGATTCCACCATCGAAACTGGCCTTAGCGCCAACCATGGGAGTACGCGAGCATGTTGAAACAACCCGCCACCAAATACACCGCCTTTCCGCCGGTCAAGATCGACGACCGCCAGTGGCCTAGCCGCACCATCACTAAGGCGCCGATCTGGATGAGTACCGATCTGCGCGACGGCAATCAGGCACTCTTCGAACCGATGAACGCCGAGCGCAAGATGCGCATGTTCAAGACACTCTGCGAGGTGGGGTTCAAGGAAATCGAAGTGGCCTTCCCTTCGGCTTCGCAGACCGATTTCGATTTCGTCCGCAAGCTGATCGAAGAAAAATACATTCCCGACGACGTAACGATTGAAGTGCTCGCCCCGGCCCGCGAACAGCTCATTCGCCGCACCTTCGAAGCGCTCAAAGGCGCTCGTCGCGCCATCGTTCACATTTACAACGCCACGTCCAAGCCTTTCCGCGAAATCGTCTTCGGCATGAGCAAGGACGAAGTGGTGACGATGGCCGTGACGGCCGTCACGCTCGTCAGACAGCTCGCCGAGCAGAATCCGGAGACGGAATGGGTGCTCGAATATAGCCCCGAGACATTTACCGCGACCGAACTCGATTTCGCCCTTGATATCTGCAACGCAGTAACCGAAGCCTGGGGAGCGACGCCGAACAACAAGATCATCCTCAACTTGCCAACCACGGTGGAAAGGGCCACGCCCAACGTGTATGCCGACCAGATCGAATGGATGCACCGCAATCTGGCGCAGCGCGACAGCATCCTCATCAGCCTGCACCCGCACAATGATCGAGGCACCGCCGTAGCCGCCACCGAGCTCGGCCTGATGGCCGGCGCCGACCGCGTCGAGGGCTGCCTCTTCGGCAACGGCGAGCGCACCGGCAACGTGGACCTCGTCACCTTGGCGCTCAATCTCTATACGCAGGGCGTCGCGCCGAATCTCGATTTCTCGGACATCAACGCGGTGGCGCGCAACTTCGAGTACTGCACGCAGATGCCGATCCACCCACGCCATCCTTATGTCGGCGACCTTGTGTTCACGGCCTTCTCCGGAACGCACCAGGACGCCATCAAGAAAGGATTTTCAGCGCAGGGGGCCGATGCGCGCTGGGAATTGCCGTACTTGCCGATTGACCCCGCTGATCTTGGCCGCAGTTACGATTCGGTCATCCGCATCAACAGCCAGTCGGGCAAGGGCGGCGTGGCCTATCTTCTCGAAACCGAGTACGGAATCGTCATGCCGCGCCGCTTGCAGGTCGAATTCTCGGCCGAAGTGCAGCGTCACACCGATCAGCACGGCGGGGAAATGGAAGCCGCCGACATCTGGGCGCTTTTCTCGCAAACCTACCTTGAGACCGGCACTCCCGTTCGCTATATCAAGCATCATCTTTATGAAGAGGGTACGGCACAAGGTATTCGCCTCACGCTGCAGATGAATGGGGAATCGCATGAACTGACCGGCGTCGGCAATGGCCCGATTGACGCCGCCGTTCACGCCTTGCGCAAACTCGGCATCGCACTGCAGGTGCGCAGCTATGAGGAGCGTTCGATGGGCAGCAGCCGCGAAGGCGGCGACGCCAAAGCCTGCGCCTTCATGGAAGTCACGCAAACCAGTGGTGACCGCGAGTGCTACGGCGTCGGTCTGGATGCGAACATCGTGACGGCATCGATCAAGGCCTTGCTGAGCGGCGTCAATCGCCTCAGTTGCATCGGGAAAGGTGCCAAGGCGGCCTGAGAATCGTCAGGCACAACTTCTTCTCGATGCAAGCTGCAACGCCCGCGAGGACTGAGCTCCGGGCAAAGTGCCCGGAGCTCACGGCGTGGAACGTTGCCGAGCGTGCAATTCGGCATTCAGCGCTTCCACGACCTCAGACCAATCGGCATCGTCGCTAACGGCATCGCGTAGGAAACTTGCCTGGGACGGCGTCCAGAAATCCGCCTCGTGCAACGGCACGCCGTTGGGCAACGGACGATTCTTCGCCAAGAACCGGGCGATGGCCTCGTCATCGCTCGGCTGACCGAGTTGGGAAAACAGGTTTTTCATATTGTGGATATGCCGTTCCATTGCCAACCTCCCTCGGTCTGCCTTTAGTTGCTGACTACTCGAATTGATGAACCGTTGGAACGTATTCCGACGTGAAAGTTCGTCAGCAGCGCTGCAAACGATCCTTCAGTCGGTCAACAAGACACAAGAACGGGTAAGACGATGCAGCAGCCGCGTAAATCTTATAACATAGGCATCGTGCTTTGATCTAAATGGAATGGAAATGACAATCCCCAACGTCCGGACTTAGCTGATGTCGACTTCCCAACTACAGCCTCCGGACCCACGACGCACCGGAAATGACGAATCTGGGCCAGCGATGGACGCCGCCAAGACAAGCTTCATCCCCGAGCGGGCACAAACGCTTCAGGTGCTGCGGCTGATCGAAAAGCACCGGCCTTTGTTGATGCTGCCGGACGAAGAATATGGCTTTGGGATCCTCTGGGTTCTCGACGGACAACAGGTACAGCCGGCGATCGCCAAGTACCTCATGAAGGCCGGCTTTGTTGCCGATAACGGCGCCACTGAATTCGGCGCGAGGATACTTACGCTGACCGATACCGGCAGGCGCTTTCGGGACGATGGCATGCGCTGGTGGAAGAGCCTCGGTTGGCTTCAACGCTTGAAAATCACCTTGCTCGGCTGAACGACACGGCGCAGAGAATCGGCAAGCGCACTGAATTCATGCGATGCTTCTTGCCGTAAGCGGCAAACCGCAGCAGGCCTTCGCAGGGCGTTTTCAGATGAGGTGACTATGCGTGTTGTTGTGGCCCCCGACTCTTACAAGGGTAGCGTATCGGCGCTGGGCGTAGCCGCCGCGATGGAACGCGGCGTGTTCAGGGTCTTTACAACAGCCAGTGTGTGCAAGATACCGATAGCCGACGGCGGCGAGGGCACGGTCGAGGCGCTGGTCGGCACCACTGGCGGAACATTTCAGGAGGCTCAGGTCAGCGGCCCGCTCGGAGAAACACGGTCAGCGCGCTGGGGCATTCTCGGCGACGCAACAACCGCAGTGATCGAAATGGCATCGGCATCCGGGCTGACGCTGGTGCCCTCGGACCGACGCGACCCGCGCATCACCTGCACCTACGGAACGGGAGAACTGATTCGCACGGCTTTGGACGCCGGACTGCGGCGAGTCATCGTCGGTATCGGCGGCAGCGCCACCAATGACGGTGGTTGCGGCATGGCGCGTGCGCTCGGGGTCAAGTTCTTGGCGGCGGATGGCACAACGCTGGCGTCCGGCGGCGGCGCGCTGGCCCGCCTGGCACAAATTGACCTTTCGGGGCTGGACCCCAGACTGAAGGAGACCGAGATAACGGTCGCCTGCGATGTGGACAACCCGCTGTGCGGCACACGGGGCGCCTCAGCCGTTTTCGGCCCGCAAAAGGGTGCGGCGCCTGCGGTGGTGCAGGAACTTGATGCCGCGTTGAAGCACTTTGCCGAGTGCGCCCAGGCGGCTACCGGACGGGATGTCGCCGGCCGGGCCGGCGCCGGAGCCGCCGGCGGTCTGGGTGCTGGTTTGATGTTCTTTACGCCGGCCAAATTGAAGCCGGGTGTCGACATCGTTCTCGACGCCGTCAACTTCGCTGGGATCGTCAAAGACGCCACCTTCGTCATCACCGGCGAAGGGCAAACCGACTTTCAAACGGCTTTCGGCAAGGCCCCGGTGGGCGTCGCCAGAATCGCCAAACAATACAATGTGCCGGTATTCTGCATTTCAGGCGGGCTGGGCGAGGGTGCGGACGACGTCCTGACGCACGGAATCAACGCCACCCTCAGCATTTGCAACCGGCCGCTCTCGCTGGCTGAGTGCATGCAGGACGCCGAATCGCTGATCGAAGAAGCTACCGTCCGGCTGTGCCGGATTCTCAAAGCTGGAGTCGCTATTTGAGCGTTTCTTGACATTGAACTACGCTCCTTCAGCCTCGATCCGCTCGGACAGCGCCAGCCACTTTTCTTCGTCATCGGCCAGTTCTTCGTCAATCTGTTTCAGCTCCCGGCCGATCTCGCCGATTTCCTGGGTTGATAGCGGCGATGACAGACGTGCTTCCAGAAAATGTTTCCGGGTTTGCCGATCAAGCATCGATTGTTCGAGCCTGCCCTGATCGCGCTTCAGCGTCTTCAGCACGGACGACATTGCTTTACCGGCCGGCGTGACGGGCGGCGGCGCCTGCCAGACGACTTCCTTCACCGCCTTCAAGGAAGCCTTGAGTTCCTCGCGCGAACGTTTAGCTTCGTCGAGAAGATAGCGCTGATAATCGTCGAGGTCGCCATCGAAGGGCGCAATGCCACCGCGCGACACCAGCCAGAACTCGTCGCACACCGAACGCAACAGCGAACGATCGTGGCTGACCAGCATCACGGTCCCTTCGAATTCGTTGAGCGCCATCGACAAGGCTTCACGGGTGGCCAGGTCGAGGTGATTGGTCGGTTCGTCGAGCAGCAGCAGATTCGGGCGTTGCCAGACGATCATGCACAGCACCAGACGCGCCTTTTCGCCGCCGCTCATGGTGCCGACCGACTGCTTGACCATGTCGCCACTGAAATTGAACGTACCGAGGAAGGTGCGCAGATCCTGCTCACGACCGCTTTGCCCGGCCGGCAAGCCTTCCCTGGCCAGCCGAACCAGGTGTTCGAGCGGGTTGTCTAGCGGCCGCAGCACGTCAAGTTCCTGCTGTGCGAAGTAACCAACGGAAAGCCCCTTGCCTTCGGTAACTACACCGCTGATCGGCGCCAACACGCGGGCGATGGTCTTCACCAGCGTCGACTTGCCCTGCCCGTTGGCGCCGAGTATGCCAATGCGCTGCCCGGCGTTTACCGACTTGCTGACATTGCGCACGATGACCGTCGGCGGCGTCCCGGCGGGCGCGTCCGGCACGGGCGGGTAACCGAAGCAGGCGTCCTGCATCGCCAGCATGGGGTTGGGCAGATTGGCCGGTTCCTTGAATTCGAACGTGAAGTCGGCGCTGGCCAGCACTGGTGCCAGACGCTCCATGCGCTCCAGGGCCTTGACCCGGCTTTGTGCCTGCTTGGCCTTGGTGGCTTTGGCCTTGAAGCGCGTTATGAACTTTTGCAAGTGCGCAATCTTGTCCTGCTGCTTGACGTAGGCGTTCTGCTGCAGTTCGAGTTGCTGCGCTCGCGTATCCTCAAAGGTGCTGTAATTGCCGCCGTAACGGGTCAGCTTGCCGTTCTCGATATGCAGCGTCACTGCGGTGACCGAATCGAGAAATTCACGGTCGTGGCTGATGACGACCATCGTCCCCTCGTAGCGTTTGAGCCAGGCTTCCAGCCAGACCAGCGCGTCGAGATCGAGGTGGTTGGTCGGTTCGTCGAGCAGCAGCAGGTCGGAAGGGCACATCAGCGCGCGCGCCAGTTGCAGACGCATGCGCCAGCCGCCGGAGAAACTGTCCACCGGGTTGTTCAGTTCGGTGGTCTTGAAACCCAGGCCGAGAATCAGTGCCTGAGCCCGCGCCTGTGCGTCATGTGCGCCGGCGTCGTGCAAGGCCATATACGCATGCGCCATGCGTTCGCCATCGTCGCCGGCTTCGGCCGCATGCACTTCGTCCTGGGCGGCGCTCAGCGCGGTATCGCCTTCGATGACGAATTCGGTGGCCGACTGGGCGGTTTCCGGCATCTCCTGCGCCACCTGAGCCATACGCCACTGCGACGGCATGCTGAATTCGCCGGCGTCTTCATGCAAGGTGCCGTTGATCAGGGCAAACAGCGATGACTTGCCGGCGCCATTGCGCCCGACCAGACCGACTTTTTCACCGGGGTTGAGCGTAACCGACGCGTTATCCAGCACCACTTTTGCGCTGCGGCGCAGAGTGATGCCCTTTAGAAAAATCATGGAAGAGCCTTAAAAGCGATTAACCACAACGAGCACGACGGGCACAACGAAGGCAAAGAGTTAGAACCTGAATTCTGGTTCTTCGTTGTGGCCGCTGTGGCGTTGTGGTCAAAGATCGTTCTATCTAAAAACCACCGTCTTGTTGCCATGAACCAGCACACGGTCTTCCAGGTGATAGCGTAGACCACGGGCGAGAACGGCCTTTTCGATGTCCTTGCCGTAGCGCACCATGTCATCGACCGAATCGGAATGGTCAATGCGGATGACATCCTGTTCGATGATCGGTCCCTGGTCGAGTTCGCTGGTCACGTAGTGGCAGGTCGCGCCGATCAGCTTGACGCCCCGCTGATACGCCTGATGGTAAGGTCTAGCGCCGACGAAACTGGGCAGGAAGGAGTGATGGATGTTGATGATCTGCCCGGGATATTTGGCGCAAAGTTCAGGCGAAATGATTTGCATGTAACGCGCCAGCACCATTGTCTCGCCTTTGACTTCCTCAAACAGGCGCTGCACCTCGGCATACGCTGCCTGCTTATTCTCAGGATTCACCGGGATGTGAAGGAAAGGTATGCCGTGCCATTCGACAAAACCTTTGAATGCATCGTGGTTGGAGATGATGCAAGGAATCTCGATATCCAGTTCCTTGGATTGCCAGCGGGCGAGCAGATCGTACAGGCAATGTTCCTGTTTGCTAACCATGATCACGACGCGCTTCCTGACCGCCGAATCGCTAATCTTCCAGTTCATCGACAGTTCTTCGGCGATGGGGCGGAAGCGTTCGCGGAATTCGGCGAGATGAAAAGGCAGCGAACTTGCCCGCACCTCGATGCGCATGAAGTAGCGTCCGGAATCGGGGTCCGTGCCATTGCCCTCGTCAGCGTGATAACGCGATTCGAGAATCCAGCCCTGGTGTTCAGCAATGAAGCCGGAAACGCGGGCAATGATGCCGACGCGATCCGGGCAGGAGGCCGACAAGGTATAGAATCGTTTGGAATGCATGATCTCGGCCTACCCGGCCACGCGGGCAAATGCCTTGTCGATTTCCGACCGTAACTCGTCGTAATTTTGCGTTACCGGATATTGAGGGAATTCTCGGATCACGTTTTCCGGCGGATGGAAAAATATCCCGGCGTCGGCCTCGCCCAGCATCGCCGTGTCGTTATACGAATCGCCCGCAGCGACCACGGTGAAATTCATCTCCTTGAAACGCTTGACGGCTTCGCGCTTCTGCTCGGGCATGCGCAGGCGATAGTTGACCAACTTGCCATTAGCGTCGGTTTCAAGACTGTGGCAGAACAACGTCGGCCAGGCCAACTGGCGCATCAGCGGATGGGCGAACTCGTAAAAGGTGTCCGAGAGAATGATGACTTCGCAATCCTCACGCAGCTTGTCGAGAAACTCACGCGCGCCCTGCATCGGGCCCATCTCGCAAACCACCTTCTGGATGTCCGGCAGGCCTAGCCCATGTTCGGCGAGCAGGCCAAGACGGTACTTCATTAGCGTGTCGTAATTCGGCTCATCGCGCGTTGTGCGGCGGAACTCCGGAATTTGGGTGCGCTCGGCGAAACCAATCCAGATTTCCGGAACAAGAACTCCCTCTAGATCGAGGCAGACAATTTTCACGACAGGCTCCCAGTAATTTGATGAGAAATGGAGCCCGCCATTCTATCAAACAGCCCCCATCGATGCGTCAGATTTCCTGCGTGGAAGCCCCGCCGCCTCAACCGGGCGATCACGGTTATTGATTATTCGGGGATGATTTTCGCCTCGCCCTGCGCGCCAACCGTTAGCGCGTAACATATTTCATCCAGATTGTTCGGAGCCGTTCCATGAAACGCCGCTTCCCGCTGCATGTCCACATCTCGACGCTGTTCCTGGCGCTGCTGTTGATTGTCGGAGGCGTGACTGGCGGCCTCGGCTACCTGGGGCCTGGCACGGGCCATATCAGCATCCTTGCGGAAATTGGCGGGCGAAGCCGACGCGATTCGCCACTTTGAATTCTCGAAGCCGGCCACCGTCGAATCCCCTGTTCTTGAAGTTAGCAAACTGGCACTGACCATGGACAGCATGAAACGCACGATTCGCCGATTCCTTGACATCAGCATGGCGGTCGCGGCGGAAAACAATTTCGACCGACTGTTGCCGCAACTCCTGACCGAAACCATTTCTGCCGCCGACGCCGATGCGGGGGTGCTGTACCTGACCGACAAGGATACGTTGTTACCCGCAACCGGACTCTTGTCGGATGGAGGCGAATTGCCACCCAGCGCTCCGCGTGCCGATTCGGCCACAGGCAGTCCGCTGATGCGCGCTGCCATCCACGCCCGAACAGCCAGATCGGCGCGTCTTGCCGAGGCCGAAATTGACGCCCTGGGCTAGATCCATGCAGTAAAGGCCAGTAGCGCAAGTCATGCTATTGCGGTGCCGCTGCCGAATCGTCAGCTGCATTTGGTCGGTGCCATGGTGCTGCTACGCAGCGGCGAAACGGATGAGTCCCGCCCGAGTTTCATCGGCGCCCTTTCCGGCTCGGCCGCCGTCTCGCTGGAAGCCAAGGCCCTGATTCGTGCCCAGAAGCTGCTTTTTGAAGCTTTGATTCAACTGATCGCCGGCGCTATCGCCGCCAAGAGCGCCTACACCGGCGGGCACTGCGCCCGCGTTCCGGAACTGACGAAGATGCTGGCACGCGCCGCTTGCGACCAGACCAGCGGATTGTTCAAGGATTTCAGTTTGAACGAGGACGAGTGGGAAGCCGTCCACGTCGCCGCATGGCTGCATGATTGCGGCAAGGTGACGACCCCTGAATACGTTGTCGACAAGGCGACCAAGCTCG
>WBZP01001477.1_pt1 | contig 28699 bp, 21 predicted proteins | sample 5204301 | NCBI WGS metagenome assembly WBZP01 (sample SAMN12412401, study PRJNA552823) | activated sludge metagenome | isolation source: activated sludge from nitrification reactor of wastewater treatment plant... | place: USA: Pennsylvania | collected 2017 | reverse complement strand
CCGGTAATCAATATGACCTTCCAGACATCCGACCTTGCCAAACTGGCCCTGTTCATGTATATGAGCCGGCAGCTCAGCCGCAAGCAGGCGGTGATCAAGGATTTCAAAAAGGGATTTCTCCCCATCATTGTTCCGGTGGGCATCATCTGCCTGCTCATTGCGCCGGCCAATCTTTCCACCTCCATCCTGATCGGGGGTACTAGTATTTTGTTAATGTTTATCGGCAGGGTAAACGCAAAACATATTTTGGCTACTATTGGTATCGCGATGATTCCCGTAGCCATACTGGTAACCATCGCCGTTAGCTACTACGACCGCGCAGAACATAAACCCAAAGAACTTCCTGTTATCCTGTCGGCAGGCCGTGTGCCCACCTGGATCGGCAGGATACAAACCTTCATCTTCAGCAGCAAGGAAGACCAGAATGAAAAACTCTACCAGATCAACCAGGCGAAAATAGCCATTGCAAAAGGTGGCTGGCTGGGCAAAGGCCCCGGCAACAGTGAGCAGCGGAATTTTCTGCCGCACTCTTACAGTGATTTTATTTACGCGATCATCCTGGAAGAGTACGGACTGGTGGGAGGCTTTTTCATGGTATTCATTTACCTGCTGTTCCTCTACCGTTGTATTAGGCTTTACCGGAAATGTCCATTTGCATTTGGCGCTTTCCTGGCCCTGGCCCTCAGTTTTATGCTGGTGATCCAGGCCATAGCCAATATGGCGGTGAACGTAAACGTATTTCCGAACACGGGGGTCACCCTGCCACTGGTGAGTATGGGAGGAAGCAGTTTTCTCTTTACCTGTTTCTCGATCGGCATTATACTCAGTGTTGCGCGGAACGTGGAGATGCAGGAGGGTAAAACCGTGGTGGCGGCAGCAGTGGCAGCGGCAGATAGTGGGATAAAAAAGGAGGATAAAGAATAAACAGGAATGAAAAGAACGTGCAACTGAGATTCATCATAGCAGGCGGCGGTACCGGGGGGCATATATTCCCGGCAGTTGCCATCGCCAATGCGCTGAAGATGCAGTGCCCGCAGGCTGAATTCCTGTTCGTGGGCGCCCGTGGAAAAATGGAGATGGAGAAAGTGCCGCAGGCGGGTTACCGGATAGAGGGGCTCGACATCGCGGGATTTAACCGGAGTTCTTTGATTAAAAATATCGGTCTGCCGGTAAAGCTGGTAAAAAGCTTTCTGCAGGTACGAAGCATCTTTCGCCGGTTCCGGCCGGATGCAGTGATAGGCGTTGGGGGCTATTCCAGCTTCCCGGTGCTGCGGTTTGCGCAGGCAAAGGGTATCCCCACTTTCATCCATGAGAGTAATTCATTTGCCGGCAAAAGCAATATCCTGCTGGGAAAGAAGGCTACTAAAATTTTTGTGGCCATCGGGGGAATGGAAAAATTTTTTCCGGCGGATAAGATCATTATAAGCGGTAACCCGGTGCGTGCTTCCATCTGTGCGGGTACAGCTACCCGTGAGGAAGCGATGCGGCATTTCGGACTCGACCCTTCCCTTACCACCATCCTGGCGGTAGGTGGAAGTCTGGGTGCCCGGGGTATCAATGAAGCGCTGGATGCAGGACTGGACAGCATCCTGGAGAACGGGCTGCAGCTCATCTGGCAAACCGGAAAGCCGTATGCTGAACAGGGCCGTAAACGGTGTGAAGGACGTGGCGGGATATGGGTGAATGATTTTATCACCCGGATGGATTTGGCCTACCGCGCCGCCGATGTGATCATCAGCCGGAGTGGTGCCATGAGTGTAACGGAAATCAGTGTGGCTGGGAAACCCGCTGTATTTGTTCCTTTTCCGCATGCGGCAGAAGATCATCAGACCGTCAATGCCTCCAAACTGGCTGAGCGGAACGCAGCCCTGATGATCAGTGACCGGAATGCGGTCAAGGAACTGGTGCCTGCCATCATAGCGCTGGCCAAAAACCCGGAGCAGCAAAGGTTACTGGCTGCCAATATCAGGAAGGGAGTAGTGGCCAATGCGGATGAAGTGATTGCGGGAGAGATTTTGAAAAGTGTACAAATGAAACAGTAGGGTTAAGATTTTCGGAAATCTTTTGCCGGCTGAAGGTTCATTTAAAAAAGGGAAACAACTATTTAGTAATAAGTATAAAAGAGCGTGCAGTAGTTTCTGCCGCCATCTACGATAAAAGTGTTGAACAGAATTAAACATATCATCGCCACGCTGATGGCAGCGCCTGAAACAAGTGGTGTTCAGGGATCGGTGTACTTTCTCGGAATCGGGGGTATCGGCATGAGCGCGCTGGCCCGTTACTTCCATACAAAGGGCATCACCGTGAGCGGATATGATAAAACGGAAACAGCCTTGTGCAGGCAGCTGGCACAGGAAGGCATTGCCATTCATTATGATGACAATGTTGAACTGTTGGACCGTCACGCCTCCCTGGTGGTGTATACGCCCGCCATACCAAAAGATCATGCAGAACTGAATTACTACCTCAGTAACGGATACACCCTGGTAAAACGCAGTGAAGTGCTGGGTGCCGTAACCTCGGGCTACTTTAATATATGTGTAGCCGGCACGCATGGTAAAACCACTACCAGCAGCCTGGTGGCGCACCTGCTTCGGCATTCCGGGCATGGTTGCAATGCTTTCCTGGGTGGCATCGCGGTGAATTATAACAGCAACTTCTGGTCATCAGACAGTGATGTGGCGGTGGCAGAGGCAGATGAATACGACCGCAGTTTTCTGCAACTCACGCCGGATGTGGCCATCATCAGTTCCATGGATCCGGATCACCTCGATATCTACGGCACAGCTGAAAATATGGAGCAGGCCTTCATCGATTTCAGCAAACGCATCCAGCCAGCCGGTTTGTTACTGAGCCGGTATGGTATGAAGCGGCAGGCTGACCTGGTGGCCAATCACCGCTTAACCTATGGAGTGAATGAGCCCGCAGCAGATATCAATGCCACCCATATACGTGTACAGAATGGTCAGTATCTGTTTGATCTGCAGGTACCCGGTGGCGTTATAAAGGACTGCACACTGAATATGGGTGGTCGCCACAATATTGAAAATGCATCAGCCGCCATGGCAGTGGCACGGCACCTGAATATTCCGGAAGAGAAGATAAAGGCTGCCCTCGCGGATTTCCGGGGTGTAAGGCGCCGCTTTGAATACATTTTCCGGAGCCGCCACCTGGTAATGGTCGATGATTATGCCCATCATCCGGAAGAACTGCGCGCGCTGATCAGCGGCGCCCGGGAATTATATGGGAACATGAAATGCATGGTGGTGTTTCAGCCACACCTGTTCAGCAGAACGAAAGACCATGCGGATGGCTTTGCGGAAGTGCTTGACCAGGCAGATGAAACCATCCTGCTGCCTATTTACCCGGCCCGTGAGTTACCCATGCCGGGCGTGAGCAGCGGGATGATCCTGGAACGCATGCACAGTGAAAATAAAATGCTGCTGGAAAAAGAGCAGCTGCTGGAACATATCCGGCAGGAGTTGCACTCTAATGTGGAGGAAGGCTATGAAGGCATCCTGCTGGTGACGGCTGGAGCCGGAGATATTGATACACTGGTAGAGCCCATCCGGGCGCTGCTGGAAACGGTAACGAAGGAAAACAATGGTTAAGAAAAAAACAGTGTTGAAATGGCTGGTCATTACCTGCTGGACCCTCGTGGGTGCCGGGGTGACCACCCTGCTGGTAGCGGCCATCCGCACTACCGGAGAGCAACGCTGTGCCGGCCTCAATATCAGTATTGAAGGGGTGAATAACCATTTCTTCGTTGATAAACAGGATATCCTGCAGGCGCTGAACCAATATATCGACGGGCCGGCGGAAGGACAGTCTTTATCGGTATTCAATCTCCGTTCCCTGGAGCAGGACCTGGAAAAAAATATCTGGGTGAAACAGGTACAGTTGTTCTTTGACAATAACCGGATTTTGCAGATACGCGTTACCGAGAGAGAACCGGTTGCAAGGGTCTTCAGCACCACCGGCACCAGCTTTTACATTGATACCAGCATCACCCAGCTGCCGCTGAGTGAAAAGCTGTCGGCCCGGCTGCCGGTGTTTACGGGTTTCCCTTCCGATAAGGCAGTGTTGCGCCGGCAGGACAGCGCGCTTCTGCGGGAAGTGGCGGCCCTGAGTCTCGCGATCCAGCGCGACTCGTTCATGATGGCGCTGGTAGAACAGGTGGACATTACCCCTGAAAGAAGCTTTGAGCTGGTGCCCAAACTGGGTGAGGCTGTGATTGATTTTGGCGACGCCTCGGATCCGGAAATAAAAATGCAGAAACTGAAACTGTTTTACCGGGAAGTGATGACGAAATGTGGCTGGGATTATTACAGCCGCATCAGTGTGCAGTATAAAGGCCAGGTAGTGGCACGCCGCAAAGGTGCTGAGGATATTTCGGCGGATTCACTGCGTACCCTGCAGCTGATGCAGGCCATTGCGCAAACAGCCGAGGACCTTGCGAGTGATTCACTGCAGATGATCCGTCCGGATAATGAGCAGAACACCACCCAGGTAAGCCTGATCCAGCAATCGCTGCAGCGGGATGACCAGCCGGAAGAAGCCGCTGATAACGGTTTGCCGGTGCAGGGTATACCGGTTAATCCTAAACCCGCGCCCGTGAATGCACCCGCTGCTCCAAAAGCAAAAGCTAACCCCTCTCAGCATAGCACTAACCCAGTCCCTGTGAAAGCCAATTTGCCAAAACCCAAACCCAAGCCTAAACCCAAAGCGGTGATGCCGTCACAAAGAAATGATTACTGATGACAGGTATCACGGAAACATATACACGAAATAATAAACCATTCAACACAAACACTAACACATACAACTATGATTAACGAACAATCCAACTCCGGAATGGATAACGCGGTGAACCAGAACCCCGTTATCGTGGGCCTTGATATCGGCACCACCAAGATCGCCGCGATCGCCGGCCGTAAAAATGAATACGGCAAACTGGAAATCCTGGGCTTTGGCAGGGCGAACAGCAATGGGGTGCAGCATGGAATGGTGCTCAATATTGATCAAACCATCAAAGCGATTCAGACGGCTCTTGAAAACTGTTATGCATCCAATCCCAACCTCCTGATCAGCGAGGTATATGTGGGCATTGCGGGACACCATATCAAAAGCCTGCAAACCCGCGGTGAAATCATGCGTCAGCATACCGATGAGGAAATCCGCCAGGATGAAGTTGACCGGCTGATTGCAGATCAGTATCGTACTTACATCCCTGCTGGCGACCAGATCATTGATGTGATTCCCCAGGAATTCGCTGTGGATCATTTTCAGAATATTCCCAATCCCATTGGTTACAGCGGCGTGAAAGTAGGTGCCAATTTCCACATTATTACCGGCGACCGGAACGCTATCCGGAATATCAACCGCAGCGTGGAAAAGGCCGGATTGAAAACACGCGATCTCGTGCTGCAACCGCTGGCATCGGCTGCCGCTGTGATGTGTGAACAGGACCTGGAAGCAGGGGTGGCCATTGTAGACATCGGCGGTGGTACCACCGACCTGGCCGTTTTTTATGAAGGCATTCTCAAGCACACCGCGGTGATTCCTTTTGGTGGCGAGAACATCACCAATGATATCAAGAACGGACTGGGGGTGCTGAAAACCCAGGCCGAACAGATGAAAGTGCAGTTTGGCAGTGCCCTCACGGAAGAAGCCAAAGCCAATGCATTCATCACCATACCGGGTTTGCGTGGAATGCCCCCGAAAGAAATCAGTGTAAAGAACCTCGCCGGTATCATCCAGGCACGGATGAGTGAAATCATGGATTTTGTGAGTTACCACCTCAAACAGGTAGGTATGGACAGCCGCCTGCTGAACGGAGGTGTTATCCTCACCGGTGGCGGATCGCAGCTCAAACACCTGATACAGCTGACCGAGTATGTAACGGGGCTGAATGCACGCATCGGCTATCCCAACGAGCACCTGGCAAGCGGACATATTGAAGAGCTGGCCAAGCCCATGTACAGTACCTGTATCGGGCTTATTCTGAAAGGATACAATGATTTTGAAAACAATCACCAGGCATTCGAAGAGCAGTTCCGAAAAGTGCCGGTGCCGAGCGAACTGCAGCAGCAGCCGGTGGCAGAAACACCGCTTATACCAGCAGATACGGAAGCTGTGATGGCAAATGCAGAAGAGGCCATGGAAAAAATGAAACCGAAAAAAACCCGCAAGTCGTTCATGGATTCTTTCCGGAACGGGCTGCTGGAGCTCTTTAAAGAAGAAGGCGATTCGCACCTGTAAGCGCTACTGGCTTACACAGTTCTTTATATACCATTACTAACCCATCGTGCAGCGGTGTTTTGCCCGCCGCTGCACCTATCATTTTAAAGCTATGATACATTTTGATTTGCCCAAAGAACAGTCGTCTATCATCAAAGTAATTGGTGTGGGCGGCGGTGGCAGCAATGCCGTCAACCACATGTATGCGCAGAATATTGATGGAGTGAACTTCATCATCTGCAATACCGATGCGCAGGCCATTTCCCAGAGCCGGGTGCCCAATAAGATTCAGCTCGGGCCGCATCTCACCCAGGGACTGGGAGCCGGCGCCAACCCGGAAATCGGCCGCCAGGCAACGGAGGAAAGCCTGGAGGAAATCCGCCGCATCCTGGAAGTAAATACCAAGATGGCCTTCATCACCGCCGGTATGGGCGGCGGTACCGGAACGGGCGGAGCACCCATCGTTGCTAAAATCTGTAAGGATCTGGGAATTTTGACAGTTGGCATAGTTACCACGCCTTTCGCCTATGAAGGCCGTAAACGGCTGGCGCAGGCTGAAGAAGGAATCAAACTGTTGAAAGATCATGTAGATACCCTGCTGGTGATCAGCAACGATAAACTGCGTCACCAGTTCGGAAACCTGAAAATGAAAGAGGCATTTTCCAAAGCGGATAATGTACTGGCCACCGCTGCCAAATGCATCACCGATGTGATCAACAGTACCGGGCAGATCAATGTTGACTTTGCGGACGTGTGCACGGTGATGAAAAACGGCGGTGTGGCCATCCTGGGCAGTGCAACCGGTGAGGGCGAAAACAGGGCGCAGCTCGCTATTGAGAATGCGCTTAATTCTCCGCTGCTCAACGATAATGATATCCGGGGTGCCCGCTGGATTCTGATCAACATCAACTCATGTGAGGGTGAACATGAATTTACCATGGATGAGGTGGAAGTGATCCAGGATTACCTCCTGAGCCGCGCCGGTGAGGGTACCGATGTGATCCTGGGCCTTGGATATGACAACACACTCGGTTCATCCATAGGCATCACCCTGATTGCAACCGGTTTTGAGCACAAGGATCCGTTCGCGAAAACGGAACATTCTCCCGAAGCATTACAGAAGGAAGATAAAATTTTGATGACGCTGGAAATGCCTTCGAAAGAATCGCCCAAAGCCGTACAGCCGGTTTTGCAGTTTGAACCGGCGGCACCGGAACCAGTGCCCGCTCCGGCTGCTGAGTCCGCTGAACCAGAGAAAGTAGTGATCGCGCTGGCGAATCCTGATATCAATATACCCGAAGAGCCTGTTCAAACCACGGGAATACTATCTGTCGACATGAAAACCTTAACACCGGAAAATGAGGCCGAAATTCCTTCGGCCGATGCTCCGGTGTTTTTTGAAATTTCCTCCGCGGCCGATCAGTTGCCCACGGTGGTGTTTGAGCTGCAGCAGCCCGAACCCCCGCAGCAACCGCAGCCGCTCACCGATACCGGAACACCGGAAAAAGAAGCTAGCACGCCTGTTTCGTCAGCAGGCGGATACCTGGCCAAACCTCAGAATATCTACGCGTATGAGGAGCGGCAGGTCCCAGAATCCAATACCAGCGAGGAACTGACTCCTGCGCGGAGTAATGTACAGGCCGACGAACCTGTGCCCGAAATGCGCATGGTGGTCAAAGAATCCCATGAAGCGGCGGAGGAAAAGCCAGATGTACAGCCAACTCAGCAGCCCATTATCATGTCCGGGGAAGAGGAGCCTGCTTTGCAGGACGATTCCGAGGACTTAAGGCGCCGGGCTGCAGAAAGGATCGCGAAACTGCGTAATTTGTCATTCAACATCAATGCAGCCGATCCGAACAATGAGTTTGAAACGGTGCCGGCTTACCTTCGCCGCAATATGGAATTGCACAATTCCCTCGCTGATGTGGAGAGTTTCTACACCAATTATACGGTGAAGTCTGACGAAAACAACCAGGCCGAAATCAGTACCATCAATACTTTTTTAGACGGTAAGAAGCCGGATTAACGCCGGCATCTCTCCGAAGCTTTGTTTTGTTAATTATAGTGTGTGTTATATCCCCCGGCTTTCGCCGGGGGATTGTTTTATGGCAGTGCGCGCAAAAAATAAGCCCTTCACAGGGAAGGGCTTATCTGAATGCTTGTATAGGATATTAATCGGGTTTGGAAGCAAACTCTTCTTCCGCTGCTTTCTGTTTTTTACGGATTTCATTCCAGGGTTTGTATTTGTCGCCCAGGATATCTTTCACTTTGCCGTTTTTCTCTTCATTGATGGCTTTCTTGCGGGCATCTCTTTCTTCATCAGAAATGGATTTATCGGCTTTCAGCGCGTTGCTTTTTTCGGTGGCGGCTTCCATAGCGGCCCTTACCTGTTTGGCCTGTTCTTCCGGTATGCCGGCTTCAGTGAAAGAAGCAGCCAGGTGCTCTTCCTTCATTTTTTTGAGCGCTGCTTTCTTTTCTTTACTCAGTTCAACTTTGGGTTTGTCCTGGGCATGCACCTGCAGGGCGGCACCCATGAACAACAACGTGCTGGCAAGTATCCATTTTTTCATTTGAAATAGTTTTAATGTTTTATTTAAGAAGCCAAAGTTGTGCCATTCCGGACTGCGGAACTGTTAAGCGGTTCTAAAAATTTACGGGAACGATTGCGTTTGGATATCAAAAATACCGATTCAGTAAGTTTTATATGGACAGCAGTGCGCATTGGTATAATTTTAGCCCTGCTGAATAAAAAGTTATCTATGCGCCTGTTCTGTTATGCCTCCCTGATTTGTTTCCTGCTTTCCGGTTCATCTGTCTCTGCGCAGAAGCGTAGTTTTGACCAGGCAGATTCAGAACGTTTCTTCCGGGTAGGGGGCAAGGCCGGGGTGAATATTAATAAAATCGCCGGTCAGTCTTACAAGGCGGGTTACCACTATAATTACCAGCTGGGTGGATTCCTGCAGTTTAATTTCAGCAATCGTTTCGGGCTGCAGCCGGAGATCAATTTTGTGCAGGGTACTTCTGAGTTTTCCAATGATGCCACGGATGTATACGATGACCTGTTCAGGGATGGCAGCCAGAAAAAAGCCAGTTTAAGTTCCCTTGAAATTCCGCTGCTGCTCAATATCAATGTAGGAGAGAGTAAACATATTAAACTGCAGATAGGCCCTGCTTTTGACCGTTTGATCCGGCAGCAGGCCGACAGCCTGCAGTACAGCGGCAGCCTGTATAAAAACAACAGCTGGAGTGCCATCGGTGGTTTGTGGATACAGCTACCCCTTATTCATATCGGCGGCCGGTATAAATATGGCTTGCAGAATGTGAACGCGGTAGACGGACAGGAAAGCTGGCGCCCGCAGGCCATCCAGATATTCATTGGAATTACTCTCTGAGCAGCGGGTAAAAAAGCAGCCGCCGGCGGGGATTTTCACCGGGCTGTTCCGGCGGGGAATATTATTTTAGCTGAAACCCCTGTATATGCTGCACCCAACAGCCCTCGATCAGTTTCTCTTTATCGACATCGAAACAGTTGCTGAACAACCGGTCTTCAGCGGCCTGGAACCACATTGGCAACAACTCTGGGAAGAGAAAGTGCGGTACAGCCTGCCGGAGGGTTTATTGCCCGGCGATTATTATGAACAGCGCGCCGGTGTAATGGCTGAGTTTGCCAAAGTAATCTGTGTAAGCCTGGCTTACTTCCGGAAGCAGGACAATGAATACCAGTTGCGGGTGAAATCCCTTTCAGGGGATGCGGAAGCTGTCCTTCTGAGGGATCTGTTGAATACACTGCAGCCGCTGATGAGCACGCCATCGCGCCGGAGTTTTACCGGTCACAATATTCGTGAATTTGATATTCCCTTTCTCTGCCGAAGACTACTGATCAATGGGATTGCAATTCCCTCTTATCTCGACTTCCAGCATATGAAACCCTGGGAAACCAACCTGGTGGATACTTTTCAGTACTGGCGTTTCGGCGATTATAAAAATTATACTTCTTTAAAACTGCTGGCGGCTTGCCTGCAGGTACCCTCACCCAAAGAAGATATCGATGGCAGCCAGGTAGGGGATGTGTACTGGAAGGAAAAGGACCTGCCACGCATCGTTCGATACTGTGAAAAGGATGTGATCACCGTTGCCAACATCATCCTGCGGTTTAAGGGAATGCCTTTGTTGCGGGAGGATCAGGTAGTGGTGGTGTGAATAGATTGCGGATGGCGGTTGGCGGATGGCGGGAAGAACTTTCTAAGAAAGTTATTCGGTATTCCTTGTTCCCTGTTCATTATTTAGTTGATGGTTGACGGTTGATAGTTGACGGGAAGAACTTTCTAAGAAAGTTATTCGGTATTCCCAAACTGGCGCAGGTCTCCCGACCTGCGCCCTTCGTCGCTCCACCATCTTCAAATAGATCACCCGGTCCCCGAATGTTGAGTAGTTTAAACAATTTACCATGAGTAAGAAATACCGTTTTACAGATAAATACATGACTGGCGCAGGTCTCCCGACCTGTACCCTTCGTCGCTCCGCCAACTTCAAATAAATCCCCGTCCCTGAATGTTGAGCTGTTGAAACAATTTACCATGAGTAAGAAATACCGTTTTACAGATAAATGCGGCGTTTATTTCACCACCTCCACGGTGGTAGGTTGGCTGGATGTATTTACAAGAGATGTCTACAGGGAAATTCTACTTGAAAGTATTCGCTATTGCCAGCGAAATCAGGGCCTCTCAGTTCATGCATGGGTGTTAATGACCAATCATCTGCACATGATCTGTTCTGTACGTGAAAACAAAGATCCGGCACTGGTATTAAAAAACATGAAGAGTTTTACGGCAATTAAAATGATGGATGCCATCATAAACAATCCGGCAGAAAGCCGTTCTGCATACATGTTGGATGTGTTTGAGGCAGCGGGTAAAAAGAGCAGCAGCAATTTCAGGTTCAAAGTGTGGGAACATGAAAATCACCCTGTATTGTCAGACAGCACTGAAATATATAACCAGAAAATGCATTACCTGCATTTGAATCCTGTAACAGCAGGTTTTGTTAGGGAGCCATGGCATTGGAAGTACAGCAGTGCAGTTGACTATATGACAGATGGTAAAGGTTTGCTGGAATTAATTATGCTGGGGTAATTCTGAGGGTGATCAGGAATAAATTGGTATAGGTGTTTGTTAACTACGAGGGGCAAGAGGCAGGGAGACTTTCGCCAGAGAAGTTATTTTGCTGGTTAATTGAAACAGCTACTAGCGATGATGAGGCGACCTGCGCCAGCGGCAGAGTAGGAAATTTGCAGGTTAATTGATAGAGCTTCCAGCGACGATGAGGCACAGGTCGGGAGACCAGCGCCAGCGCCAGAGTAGGAAATTTGCTGGTTAATTGAAACAGCTATTAGCGACGATGAGGCACAGGTCGGGAGACCTGCGCCAGGGAAGAACATTCTAAGGAGGTTCTTTCAACTTTCAACCTTCAACTTTCAACCATTAACATTGCTCCACTATCCCTTCAGCGGCGTATTATCCCACGCACTGTCAGGCACTTTATCCATGAACTGGCGGTCTTCCTGCAGGAGTTTTTCCTGTTCGGCAATTTCTTCCTTTACCTGCGATATGTACTGATTCATATCCTGCCGTTCTTTCATCAGCTTTTGCATGGAAGCGGTATCATAACGGATAAAATCAGCTGCTTTCCTGGTTGCGGTATATTTTCTGTGGCCGAGATTGGCCAGCACTTCCGCGGCCATGTGTACGGAACTGTGAAGTCCTTCAATGGTCACTTCGCCATAATCATGCTCCATTAGATTATAGGCATCATAACGGTTACGGGCACGTAAAAATAACTGCAGGTGCGGAAAATGTTTTTTGGCCATTTCCGCCAGCTTTTCTGTTTTCACCGGGTCATCGATGGCGGAGATCAGGATTTTGGCTTTTGCTGCACCGGCTGCTTCCAGCAGATCAAGGCGTGTGGCATCGCCGTAATGAACATTGAAGCCCATTCGACGGAGGAACAGCACCCGGTCAATATCCATATCCAGGTAAGTGGCTTTCACATGATTAGCCCGAAGGAATCGGCCGATATTGCTGCCGAAATGCCCGAAGCCAGCAATGATCACTGTGTGTTCTTCTTCCGGCTGTACGTGATATTCCGGCGGGGGCGTGCTGGCCTTGCGCATGAAACGCGGCGCAATTACTTTTTCATAGAGGAAGAGCAGGAGGGGCGATATGATCATACTCAGGGTAACGACTGCCATCCAGAAATCACCCTGGGCGCTGTTCAGCATTTTGAACTGAATAATTGAGCTGAGCAGTACGAAAACAAATTCACCGGCTTGTGAAAGCAGGAGTGCGAACAGCAGGTTTTGCGCAGAACTGATTCTGAACCGCTTTCCCAGAAAGTAAAGTACCGCACTTTTCAGCAGCATAAGAATCACCACACTGAGTATGATCTCGCCCGATTTTTCCGCCAGTACATTGAAGTTGATGGTGGATCCAACCGCTGTAAAAAATACGCCCAGCAGCAGCCCTTTGAAAGGCTCGATATCGCTTTCGAGTTCATGCCGGAATTCGCTGTTCGCAAGCATGACGCCTGCGAAAAAGGCACCCAGTGCGGCACTGATACCCACCTGGATCATACCCCATGAAATCCCCATCACAATCAGCAGTGCCGCTGCAGTAAAGAGTTCGCGGACACCGGTTCTTCCGATATAATGCAGGAACGGGTTCAGGATAAATCGGCTGCCCAGGTAAATAACAACGATGGCTGTAAGCAAGGTAACGGTGGTGTGTGTCTGCAGAAATCGCAGCACCGGGTTCACGGAAAAATTATCCATTCCGCTTTGCTGGATACCGGCGAGTACCGGAAGCAGCGCCAGCAAAGGAATTACCGCGATGTCCTGGAACAGCAGCACCGCAAAGGAGGAGCGGCCTGCATCGCTCTTATCGAGGTGTTTCTCTTTAAGCGTCTGCAACACGATGGCGGTGGATGACATGCTGAACGAAAGCGACAGGGCGATGGCGGTGTTTACCGAAAAATGGAAAACCAGGTAAAACAACGGGAAAAAGAGCAGGGCTGTCAGCAGCATCTGGAGCCCGCCCAGTCCCAGGATACGTTGCTTCATTTTCCAGAATGACTGCGGGCTCAGTTCGAGCCCGATGATGAACAGCATCATTACCACCCCGAACTCGGCGGTGTGCATCACGTCTTCACCTTCATGGCCGATCAACCCCAGCACAAAAGGGCCGATGATGATGCCGGCCAAGATGTATCCCAGTACACTGCCGATCCCCAGCTTTTTAGCCAGGGGAACAAATACAATGGCGCTGCCCAGGTAAATCAGGGCATTTTGTAAAAGGTCTCCTGCCATGCATCAAGGTTTAAATCGTTAAAGTATTGCAGTTGCATCAGCCGCTCCGCATCCAGCCGCGGTGACTGCAGAAAGTTCAGGATGTTCGTGTATTTCACGGCATAATCTTCCAGTTCTTCATCGGTGATGCGGTTGGCGCCGGGAATGATGAAGGGTGGCAGGTACAGCATACCGCAGAGATAAGCGGTCTGATCAAAGGGGCTCAGCAGTTCACGGTAAGTAAACCGGTTGCGGCCTTCCTTTTGGTACACTTCGAAATTGCCGCCCGATGAAAAAACCTGCAGCAGGGGTTTGTTCTTCAGCTGGTGTCCGTTTTTGCCGTAAGCCCAGCCAAATTCAAACACGAGGTCGATCCACTGTTTCATCAGCGGCGGACAACTGTACCAGTAAAAGGGGTGTTGCCAGATGATGAGGTCGTGCTGCAGCAGCAGTTCCTGCTCCGCCCGGATATCGATGTTGAAATCGGGATAGATTTCATACACATCCCGGATGGTAACATGATTGAGCGCCGAAGCTGCTTTGATCAGTCTTTTGCCGGAGCGCGAATTTTCAAACCGCGGATGGAAGAGGAGCAGCAGAATTTTTTTTTCAGCCATGATATTCATTCAGTTCAATGATCGGAAACGGAGTTTGAATCAACTCCACCATTAATATCCATCTCTGTGATGCAGTATACAAAAAAATGGGGTTGCTGCTATCCGCTTTTCTTATCAGGGTTTGTACAACAGGTATTTTTCCCTGATTTTTTTAAATCTTGCCAGTGCAGGTTCCCAGCTTTTCCGGATGGCAGCCTCCGTTTTTCGGCTCTTGATCTGCTGCATCAGGCTGCTGTTCCCGGCGAGTTTATTAAAAAATTGATTCTTCAGGAAGAAACTGTCTTTGCCGGGAAACAATTTGTACGCCTCCAGGAGGTATTGGAGCCGGATCTGTTTGTTGAGCTTTTTTAATACGGAGGAAACGGAGCCCCCTTCATACCATCCGTAACAGGTTTGGTAATAGCATTTGCTGCTTTTGGCGCCTGCATTCGGGCGGGGTGTGAAGGCATACAGGCGTTTGGGCAGGGTGGGATGTCCGAATACCTGGAATGGATAATCAGTGCCGCGTCCTTCACTCAGCACCGTGCCTTCAAAAAAACAGGTGGATGGGTAGAGGTACACACTCTGCATATCTTTGAGATTGGGTGAGGGCGCCACCGGCAGGTTGTACAAAGTTTGATGCGTGTAATTCCTGCATTTGATGACCTGAATATGAAAAGGAGTGTCAACCGTAGGCTGGGTTTGTACATTCCAGCGGTGTACTTCATTGGCTTTGGGAGAGAGCCAGCCTTCACCAGCCAGCATGAGGGCGTATTCCCCGATCGTCATGCCATACACCACGGGGATGGGCTGCATGCCCACAAAACTGCGGAAAGCGGGTTCGAGCACGGGGCCGTCAACATAAAATCCGTTCGGGTTGGGCCGGTCGAGAATGAGCAGGGGCTTCCGGTTTTCCAGGCAGGCTTCCAGGCAATATTCGAGGGAAGAAATGTAGGTGTAAAAACGCACACCTACATCCTGGATATCAAACAGAAGCAGGTCAATATCGCGCAGATCGCCGGGGCTGGGTTTTTTATGATCACCGTACAGGCTGATAATGGGAATACCGGTGGCAGGGTCGGTATCACTTGCCACTTTTTCACCGGCGCCGGCGGTGCCGCGGAAGCCATGTTCGGGTCCGAAAATTTTCACCACCCTGATCCCCCGGCTGAGGAGTGTATCCACGAGGTGCCTGCCTTTTACCTGGCTGGTGGGATTGGCAAATACCGCCACTTTTTTTCCTGACAGGAGGGGCAGGTACACCTCCATGCGTTCGGCGCCGGTGATCACCGGGGATGTCTGTGCCAGCAGCGGGCCTCCGGCATGCCGGACCAGGATAAAGATCAGGAAGCTGCGGATCAGGATGTTGCGGAAATTGAGCATACTGTAAAATTGGGGTAAAGAAATTAATTACCTGTTCTGAAGGATAAAATTTAACTTGCAGTATCAAAGAAGCCCCCCACTGCCCGCTCTTCTGACATGCCGGACAGCGCTGCAACCGTACAAGTGTGCGACGCCTGTGAAGCTGAAGAAAGTGCTTCAGCCGGCTTCCCCCATTTATCACCCCTGCGCAGCAGGAAACAAACAAACAACACTATGGCACAAGTAAAATCCGGTGATACCGTAAAAGTGCATTACACAGGCCGCTTAACCTCCGGCGAGCAATTTGATTCATCCGCAGGCCGCGAACCGCTTGAGTTTACCGTGGGCGCCGGCCAGATGATTAAAGGTTTTGACGCCGCCATGCCTGGTATGAGCGTGGGCGAAAAAAAGACAGTGAATATCCCTGCCGCCGATGCCTACGGAGAAAAGGACCCCAACGCGATGATCGAATTTCCGCTTTCGGAGGTGCCCGCTGATATGAAGCTGGAACCCGGTATGCAGCTCACGCTTTCCAACCAGTACGGACAACCCTTCCCGGTAGTGGTAACGGAACTGCGTACCGATGTGGTGGTGCTCGATGCCAATCATTTCCTCGCCGGTGAAGAACTGGTGTTTGATATTGAGCTGGTGGAGATTATGTGAGCAGCGCGTCAAGGAATCAACATCATATAAACTCCTGTATAAAAGTCCGCTTCCGCGGGCTTTTTTTATACAGGAGTGCATGGGCCCGGGGCAAGTGGAGATGTATCTTTTACAACCGGATATCCGGCATTCAGTTTTCACCCCTAACTTGCCTGAACTAAAATCACCGTTTGTATGATTTACATCAGTCCTGATTCCGTTGCCGAACGATTTATGCGGTATGTGCAGATCGATACCCAGAGTGATCCGGAAAGCCATTCGCATCCCACCACTGAAAAACAGAAAGACCTGAGCCGGTTGCTTTTTCGGGAACTGCAGGCGATGGGGATTACCCGGTCCATGACGGATGATTACGGGTACGTATATGCGACAATCCCTGCCAATACCTCAAAGACGAATGTGCCAGCGGTTTGTTTTTGTGCGCATGTGGATACAGCGCCCGACTGCAGCGGTTACGAAGTGAAACCGATCCTGCACCGGTATTACGACGGGAAGGATATTGTGCTGCCGGATGATCCTTCGCAGGTGCTGCGGCCGGAAGTGTCGCCTTACCTGATGGAACATCTCAACAGTGGTGTCATTACTGCCAGCGGGCTCACCCTGCTGGGTGCCGATGATAAAAGCGGGGTGGCTGCTATCATGGAAGCGGCGTTGTTTTTCATGCAGCACCCGGAAGTAAAACACGGGGAGATCAAACTGCTGTTTACACCGGATGAAGAAGTGGGCAAGGGAACCGCAAAGATTAACATGGAACAACTGGGGGCGCAGTTCGGGTATACACTGGATGGCGGCGAAGCCGGGAGCCTGGAAGATGAAACCTTCAGTGCGGATGGTGCTACCCTCATTATTGAAGGCGTGATTGTGCATCCCGGTTATGCGAAAAATAAACTGGTGAATGCATTGAAAGTGGCCGGCGCCGTGCTGGATGCACTGCCGAAAGGGGAGTGGAGCCCGGAGACAACAGAGGGCCGGGAAGGTTTTGTACACCCGGTTTCCGTGAGCGGTATTGCCGAAAGAGCAGAAATACATTTTATTGTGCGGGATTTTACGGATGAGGCACTGGAGCTCCATCACCAACGCCTCCGCGAACTGGCAGCACAGGTAGTGGCCCGGTTCCCCGGAGCACGGATGGAATACAAGAGTGCGGAACAGTACCGCAATATGAAAAAAATCCTTGACCGGCATCCGCAGGTGGTTGCCTATGCGGAAGAGGCGATCAGGCGTGCAGGCCTCACCGTTAAGAAAGAGAGTATCCGCGGCGGAACGGATGGCAGCCGCCTCAGTTATATGGGTCTTCCCTGCCCGAATATTTTCACGGGTATGCAGAATATCCACAGCAAACTGGAATGGATCGGCACCAGGGACATGGCCAAGGCTGCTGAGACCATTGTGCATCTGTCGGTGATCTGGGAAGAAAATAGCTAACCGGGCAGAAAGAATAAAACAACTATCTTCAATTTTTAAATTCTACTATTATGGATCTGTTAATTGCAAACTGGTGGCTGGTTATTTTGCTGGTCATCCTTGCCGGTTCTTTTGTTACCATTAACCAGGGAACCATTGGTGTGGTTACGATGTTTGGTAAATACCAGCGTATCCTGCGGCCCGGCCTGAATATGAAAATTCCGGTGCTGGAGCAGATATTCAAACGCGTTAGTATCCAGAACCGCTCGGTGGAACTGGAATTCCAGGCTGTTACCATCGACCAGGCCAATGTGTATTTTAAATCGATGCTGCTGTATTCGGTGCAGAATGAGCAGGAAGAAACCATCCGGAAGGTGGCTTTCAAGTTCATCAGCGATAAAGACCTGATGCAGGCACTGGTGCGCACCATTGAAGGCAATATCCGCGCGTTTGTGGCTACCAAAAGGCAATCGGAAATCCTGGGACTGCGCCGCGACATCGTGGAGTTTGTAAAAGAACATGTGGATTCCTCTCTCGAAGAATGGGGCTATCACCTGCAGGATCTGCAGATCAATGATATCACCTTCGACCAGGCCATTATTGACAGTATGAGCAAGGTGGTGGCGAGTAATAACCTGAAGGCGGCCGCCGAGAATGAAGGACAGGCGCTGCTGATTACCAAAACCAAATCAGCCGAAGCGGAGGGTAATGCCATTAAAATCGCCGCGGAAGCAGAAAGGCAGGCAGCCCAGCTGCGCGGACAAGGTGTTGCCTTGTTCCGGGAAGAAGTGGCCAAGGGTATGAGCCAGGCCGCCGAGCAGATGAAACAGGCCAACCTGGATACCAACGTGATCCTGTTCAGTATGTGGACGGAAGCCATTAAAAATTTTGCTGAATACGGAAAAGGTAATGTCATTTTCCTGGATGGCAGTGCTAACGGCATGGAAAAAACCATGCAGCAGCTGATGGCGATGACCCAGCTGAAAGATAATTAATCAGCGGATCTGCATTGTATTCAAGCCCGGGGCTGTATTAAAACACCTGTTGTTTCCTTTAAACCGGTTGATGAACCGGATAACCGGAGGCCGGCAGGTATTTTTAATACAGCCCTTTGTGCTTTAACAATATTTTACGCCGCTGTACGCACATTTTAGGAGTATCCCGTTCATCTTGCAACGGTGTTGGTATAATATTGGAAGAGGGTTACAGGAATCATTTACATTTGTCTCAAAATTTTCAGCTACATGCTTGATTTCTTTTTACTGCAGGTGGATACCACTGCCCTTGCCGCAGAGGCCAAAGGAATAGAGTCCGTAGGCGGCACCCTGATCCAGGGAGGCTGGCTGATGGTACCGCTGGCGCTGTTGTTTGTGCTGGCGCTGTTCTTCTTTTTTGAACGCCTGCTGTTCATCAACCGGGCATCAAGGATTGATGATAATTTCATGAACATCATCCGCGATCATATTGTAACCGGAAATGTAACGGCCGCGCGTTCACTGGCTAAAAATACACCCAACCCGGTGGCCCGCATGATCGACAAGGGTATTCAACGGATCGGTAAGCCCATTGATGCCATTGAAAAAAGCATGGAAAATGTGGGGGTGCTGGAAATGTACAATATGGAGAAGAACCTGAACATTCTGAACATCATTGTACGCATCGCGCCGCTTTTCGGGTTCCTGGGAACCATTGTGGGCATGCTGAGTTTGTTCGACAGCATCAATAAAAGCACGGAATACAATGCCAATGTAATTGCCGGAGGTATTTATGTAAAAATGATTACCTCCGCCACGGGCCTCATGATTGGTATCGTAACCTATCTCGGACTGAGTTACCTCCAGTCGCGGATACGGAAAGTAGAGAACCGGATGGAAGCCGCCAGCGCGGAGTTTATTGATATCCTGCAGGAACCCACTAGATAAACGAAGCGTTCACGATGCACCATTCATCTAAACCCTAAACTCCTAAACCCTAAACTTCTCTTCTCCGATGAGTTTAAGAAAAAAATTCAACGATGAACATGCGGAAGTGGACACTGGTCCGCTCAATGATATTTTGTTCATCCTGATGTTTTTCTTTCTCATCCTCTCCACCCTGGCCAATCCCAATATCATCAAGATGAGTGTGCCCCGGGCAAAGAGCGACAGCAAGTCCAAGCAGAGTGTGATCGTGAGTATTGACAAGAACAAACAGTTGTATGTGGGCCGGCAGAAAATTATTTTCGATTCCCTCGAGTCAGAACTGAAACGCCACATCAATGTGAAGGATACCGTTAACCGGCCCGCCGTGGTGATCAATGCGGATTCGCTGGCTACCTGGAATGATGTGGTGCGGATCATGCAGGTGGCCAAAAAACTCGGGGCCACCACCTCCGCAACGGTTAAGAATTAGTGGCTTTTACCATCCGCTCCCGGCCGTTGAGGTCGGTTTTTATTTCCACAGAACGGAATGTCTGGCTGAAGAGTGCCGCGGTATCGCGGGCATAGCGTTCGTGTGTTTCCACGTACAAAGCGCCATCCGGCAGCAGGTGTGTGCCGGCAAAGGCAGCCAGTGCCCGGTAAAACAGCAGCGGATCATCATCCGGTACAAAAAGCGCTGCAGCGGGTTCATGCATCCGCACATTCGCATCCAGCATGGATGCTTCCTTTGCTGGTATATAGGGTGGATTACTAACGATAACGTGTACCTGTGGAAGGCTGTTTCTCTCTTCCGCTTCCAGAAAATTCAGCAGCCTGCAATCAACCGGGCATGCATGCTTGCGGGCATTGGCAGCCGCTGCATCCAGTGCGGCATCACTGGCATCCACGGCCGTTATAGTTGCCTCCGGCAGGAACCGCCTGAGGGCGATGGCTATACAACCGCTGCCGGTGCCGATATCCAGGAGGCTGAATGGCAAGGGGGGAGATGAATAGTCGTCCAGTATCCATTGCACCAGTTCTTCCGTTTCAGGGCGGGGAATCAGCACGTGCCTGTTAACCTGCAGGCGCATGCCCATGAAAACGGCATGGCCGCAGACATACTGGATGGGTTCCCTTTTTTCCAGCCTGGCCAGCGCAGCTTCCATCTTAATCTGCAGTTCCGGACTGATGACGTTTGCGCCTTCCCGTAACAGAGTTGCCCGGTCAATGCCGGCGAGGTCTTCCCACAAAATGCGGTTGATGGCAGCGGCTTCACCGGTTGCATACCATTGAGCGATCTGTTCAGAACAATGCCGGTAATAAGCCTGGAGGGTCATGCCGGCAAACTTACTTCATTTTCAATCTGTATTTTTACGGCCTTGACGGTTCATGAATCATATATGCAGTATTGCCTGCAACTGGCAGCACTGGGTGCCGGATATACCGCGCCCAATCCACTGGTAGGGGCAGTGCTGGTACATGAGGGGCGCATCATCGGGGAGGGGTACCATCAGCAATACGGGGAGGCGCATGCCGAAGTGAATTGCCTGGCTTCCGTAAAAGAAGCAGACCGTCCGCTGATTGCTTCCGCTACTTTATATGTTTCATTGGAGCCTTGTGCCCACCATGGTAAAACACCTCCCTGCACCGGTCTTATACTCAGGCACCATATACCCCGGGTGGTGGTAGCCTGCCGGGATCCTTACCATGAAGTGGATGGTCTGGGTATCCGGCAACTGCAGGAAGCCGGGGTGGAAGTAACGACCGGAGTGCTGGAAGAAGCGGCCCGCCGGCAGAACAGGCGCTTTTTCACCTATCACCAGCAACGAAGGCCATACATTGTACTTAAATGGGCTCAGAGTGCGAACGGCATGTTGGCGGCAGCCGGCTCCAGGGCGGTGGACATCAGCCATCCCCTGACCAACAGGCTGGTACATCGGTGGCGCAGCGAAGAGGCCGCCATCATGGTGGGTACCCGTACAGCGATACATGACAATCCCCGGCTCACCAACCGGCTGTGGGCAGGACCCCAACCTATCCGTGTACTCATCGACCGGCAACTGCAGGTGCCTGCAACCCACCACCTGCTGGCCGATGGCGGCAAAACGCTCGTAATTAACAGCCTGCGGAATGAGCAACGGGGTTCCATCAGCTATGTGCAGCTACCGGCAGCAGCCTTTCAACCCCGTCATATCCTGCAATGCCTCTATGAGCGCGGTATCCAGAGTGTGCTGGTGGAGGGCGGTGCAGCCTTGTTGCAGTCATTCATCGATGAAAGTTGCTGGGATGAATGCCGCGTGATCACCAATTCCCAAATGATTATTCCTGATGGTGTAGCCGCGCCGGTTTTAACCCAGCAACGCATTGTAGATTCCCGGCAGTTGCTCAGGGATCAGATTACCACCTTTCATCCCCTCACCAACCACACATGAGCCTGCAAAGTAGCGCCGGAAACGACAGCAGTTTTTTCACCATCAGCAAACCCGGATACGCGGAGTTCCGCGACCGGGGAAGCCGTTTCCTGGCCTATGCCTACCCCATCAGTACCCCGGAGGAGTTTAAAACATGCCTGCAGGAGCTCAAAAAGGAGCATCCGAAAGCTGTGCATCACTGCTTTGCCTACCGGATTGGTACGGATGGAAACCAGTTCAGGGTGAGTGATGATGGTGAACCCTCCGGCACAGCCGGCCGCCCGATCCTGGGGCAGATCGACAGCAAACAGGTGACCAATGTGGCGGTGATTGTGGTGCGGTATTTCGGAGGAACGCTGCTGGGGGTGCCCGGACTGATTAATGCCTATAAAACAGTTACTTCCCTGGCCCTGCAGGTAACCCCGGTGATGGAAAAGCAGGTGGAGATTCCCTGCAATATCCAGTTTGATTATACCCGTATGGAACCTGTGATGTCACTGCTGAAATCACATAACTGCCGCATTATCAGTAATGAAAATCAACTTTTTTGTGTGATTAAGGCCGGCATCCCCAAAAACCGGCTGGCTGAAGTGTTGTATAAACTGGGTGAAATCCAGGGGGTGGATGTACAGAAATTATAGGATGTTCAATTTACGGGCCTGCTTTTCGTCAATTTTGAAGGTTTTCAAAAAATAATCCTATTTTTAAAGGCCGTTACCATAACAGCTTATTTCACTACCAAACGAGATTATGAGGAAACCTTTACTTTCTCTGTTGACCGTGCTTTTTATGGCCGGTCAGGCAGAAGCACAGCAGTTACACTTCACCTCCATTTTTCAGCAGCACAACGCCATGTATAATCCGGCAGCCGCCGGTTTCAACGGCCACGGGGTGGTGGGTACCACTTACCGCAGCATGTGGTCGGCTTTCCCGGGTAATCCCCGTACGTTCATGGTGTATGGCGATGCTTACTGGGAAAAGAAAAGCTCGGGTTTTGCAGGATATCTGTATAAAGATATCACCGGGCCTACCAGCCGGACAGGTTTGCAGTTTGCCTATTCCTATCATATAAAAACAGGCGCCAACTCCAAACTCGGTATCGGTATTGAACTGCGCGGCCTGCAGTATGCGCTGGATAAAGCCAAACTGACCGATGCCCTGGGAAGTGACCTGGTACTGGCGGGTAACAACACGTCTTTTAAACTGGATGGAGGCGCCGGTGTATACTTTACCAATGGTAAGTTCAGCGCAGGTGCTGCCGTTAGTCAGCTCATCCAGTCAAAGCTGGCATTCAATGATGTGCCCAACGCCACTGAAAGAGCAAAGCTGTACCGGCATTTCAATTTCACCGCCAACTATGTACTCGAAACAGGCGGTGGTACCCGCCTGATTCCGAATATGCTGATCCGTTATGTGCCCAACGCGCCGGTTGAATACGATTTTGGCGCCCGGTTAGACTACCAGGAGAAAATCTGGTGGGCCCTCACCTGGAGGATACGGCATTTCTGGAGCCTGCAGGCCGGTTTACGCATCATCGACCGCCTGGGATTGACCTATGCCTACGATTATTACAACGAACCTTTCTCCGATTTCAATACCGGCAACAATGCGCATGAAGTGGGTTTACGGTTTGATTTCAAAAAATAAACGCTGTCTGTTCCCCGGGAAACTGCTTACCAGTCCTCCTTTATTACCACATTTCGTTACTGCAAATAAACCATTGTCATGAATCTGACGACCAAACAGGAAATAATCCCATCAAGGAATTTTATCGCTTCCGCTACGGTAAAGGTTATCCTGCTGAGCTTACTGGCTTTTCTTCCGGCTATTATGTGGGCGCAGGCTCCGCCGAACGATAATCCCTGCCAGGGTACGGTACTCACACCTGCTGCAACCTGCACCTATGTGCAGAGTACTAACCTGAATGCCACCAACAGTACCGGCATGGCAGCTCCCAACTGTGCGAATTACCAGGGGGGAGATGTTTGGTTCAGGGCTACTGTTCCGGCGGGTGGTGCACTTACGTTTGATATGCAGGCAGGTACCATGACGGATGCCGGTATGGCAGTATACCGCGGCAACTCCTGCGTGGCGCTGGTTTTCATTACCTGTGATGATAACAGCAGCCCCAATCCCAACATGCCGCAGGCAACAGTTACGGGCCTGGTACCCGGGAGCACGGTGTACGTAAGGGTTTGGTCGAGAGGAAATACCAACAACGGTACTTTCGGAATTTGCGCAACGATACCACAGCCGGCTCCGCCGAATGACGAACCCTGTACGGCCGCGGAACTAACCCCCGGGGCTACCTGCAATTACCAGACTTTTACCAATGCCAGTGCCACCACCACCAACAGTGTGCCTGCGCCGATCTGTGCAGGCTTCCTGGGAGGCGATGTGTGGTTTAAAGTGGTGGTGCCGCCAGCAACAACCGCGCTTATTTTTGACACCCAGGAAGGTGAAATGACGGATGGCGGTATGGTGGTATATACCGGCCCCAGTTGCGATAACCTCACTTTTGTAGCCTGCGATGATAACAGCAGTGCGAATGGAAATATGCCCAGCTTAACCGTGGGTGGATTAACGCCCGGTGACACCGTTTGGGTACGAATGTTTGAAAACGGGAATAATAATAACGGCACTTTTGGAATTTGTGTAACCCTGCCACCGCCGCCGCCCACCAATGATGAACCCTGCAGTGCGGTTGAACTCGTGCCGGGGGCTACCTGTACCTATCAGAATTTTACCAATACAGATGCTACAGGCACTTTTGGTGCACCAGCTCCGGGCTGTGCCAATTACCTCGGTGGAGATGTATGGTTTAAAGCTGTGGTGCCTGCCGGCGGTGCCATCACCATCGATACCGATGATGGTGTGATGACTGACGGTGGTATGGCTATATATAGTGGCACCTGTAATAGTCTTACACTCCTGAATTGTGATGACAACAGCAGCGGTAATGGAAATATGCCCAGGTTGACAGTCGGTGGCCTGACTCCCGGTGATACCGTGTGGATCCGTATTTGGGAAGCCGGTAATAATAATAATGGTTCTTTCGGCATCTGCGCCAGTATCCCTCCGCCTGCTCCGGCCAATGATGACCCCTGTAACTCTATTGAACTGACCGCTTCAGAAACCTGTACTTATCAGAACTTTACCAATGAAAATGCTACCGGTTCGGTGGGTGTTCCTGCCCCGGGTTGCGCGAGCTACCAGGGTGGGGATGTATGGTTCAGGGTAGTGGTACCCACCGGCACCAATGCATTGATTTTTGATACACAAACCGGTCAGATCACAGATGGTGGCATGGCCATCTATCGTGGAACCTGTGATAACCTCACCCTCCTTGAATGTGATGATGATGACAGCCCCAACGGCGCCATGTCGCTGATCAATGCCGGCGGCTTTAACCCCGGCGATACCATCTGGATCCGGGTCTGGGAATTCGGGGGAGATAATAACGGCTCCTTCGGTATCTGCGTACGCATACCGCCTCCACCGCCCTCCAATGATGAACCCTGCGCGGCTATTGAACTGCCGGTGGGCGAAACCTGTACTTATCAGAATTTCACCAACGAAAATGCGACTGGTACAACTGGTCCCCCGGCTCCCACCTGTGGTGGATTCACCGGCGGAGATGTTTGGTTTAAAGTGGTGGTGCCTGCCGGCGGCGCACTGCGTTTCGACACGCAGACAGGAGTGGTAACGGATGGTAGTATGGCCATCTATTCCGGAACCTGCGGCAACCTCACCCAGATTGAATGTGACGCCGATGACAGCCCGAACGGGGCCATGCCCCAGATTACGGCCGGTGGTCTTACCCCGGGCGACACCATCTGGGTGCGCTTTTGGGAGAATGGCAACAATAACAACGGTACTTTTGGTATCTGTGTAACCCTGCCTCCTCCGCCGCCTGCGAATGATGAGCCTTGTAATGCTGTTGAACTAACCGCCGAAGCAACCTGTACCTACCAGACATTTTCCAACCTGGATGCTACCGGCTCCCTCAATGTACCGGCACCCGGTTGTGCCGGATACCAGGGCGGTGATGTATGGTTTAAAGTGGTGGTGCCGGAAGGCGGCGCCATCAGTATTGATACGGATGATGGTACCATTACAGATGGAGGTATGGCTGCCTATCGTGGTACCTGCAATAACCTGACGCTGATCGAATGTGACGACAACGACAGCCCCAACGGTCTGATGCCGAAACTGACCATCGGTGGACTGACCGCGGGCGATACCATCTGGGTAAGGGTGTGGGAAAACGGGAATAATAATAACGGGCCTTTCGGCATCTGTGTAACGATTCCCCCTCCGCCTCCCACCAATGACGATCCCTGTAACGCAATTGAACTGATACCGGCACAGACCTGTAACTTCCAGACGTTTACCAATGAGAATGCCACTAACACAGCTGGTGTTCCTGCACCGGGTTGCGCCAGCTACCAGGGCAGTGATGTTTGGTTCAAAGTGGTGGTGCCTGCTGAAGGTGGATTGATTTTCGACTCACAGCAGGGAGTTATTACCGATGGCGGCATGGCAGTGTACAGCGGCAGCTGCGGAAACCTTACCCTGGTGGAATGCGATGATGATGACAGCCAGAATGGCGCTATGTCATTCCTCAATGTGGGCGGCTTTAACCCCGGTGATACCCTCTGGGTGCGCTTCTGGGAATTTGGGGGAGATAACAACGGCACCTTCGGTATTTGTGTGCGCATACCGCCTCCGCCGCCTTCAAACGATAATCCCTGTAACGCGATTGAACTAACGGCATCGGCTACCTGTAACTACCAGACCTTTACCAACGAAAATGCCAGTGGTACACAGGGCGTTCCTGCACCTGGTTGTGCTGGTTATTCCGGCAGTGATGTATGGTTTAAAGTAGTAGTACCCGCCGGCGGTGCATTGCAGTTCGATTCACAGACCGGCGGCATGACTGACGGAGGTATGGCCCTGTACAAAGGCACCTGCGGCAGCCTCACCCTGCTGGAATGTGATGACAACGACAGCCCCAACGGCCTGATGCCGGCGATCAATGCCGGTGGTCTCACCCCTGGTGATACCATCTGGGTGCGCTTCTGGGAAAATGGCAATAATAATAACAGTACGTTCGGTATCTGCGTAACGATTCCGGCAGCTACCGGACCGGCCAATGATGATCCCTGTAACGCGATCACGCTTACGCCTTCCAATACCTGTACCTACCAGACTTTCAACAATACCGGCGCGATCAATACCACGGGTGTACCCGCACCTGGATGCGCCAACTATCTGAACTATCCGGGTAATGATGTGTGGTTCCAGGTGACGGTTCCGGCAGAAGGCGGGGTAATTGTGGATACCCGTCCGGGTGGTATGACTGATGGCGGTATGGCTCTGTACACCGGCACCTGCACCAACCTCGTACTGGTAAGCTGCGATGATAACAATAGTGTGAATGGTGATATGCCTACGATCTATGCAACCGGTCTAACACCGGGTACCACTGCCTGGATCAGGATGTGGTCTAAAGGAACAACCCCGCAGGGAACCTTTGATATCTGCGTAACCATTCCCCCGCCGCAGCCGGCAACCATGTCGTTCAGCTGCCCGAGAGACACAACCGTGAATTGCGACAACTGTTTCTCCCTGTCTACGGTGATCCCGAATATCCACTCTTCAACGGACAGTTACGTGGTGAATCCGCTGAGCGGACCCGGCAACTGTTTCCGTCCGTATGTGGGTCCGCAGGATGTGGGTCCCTCCACCAACCTGGGTAACGATGACGTGTACACGGGTGTGATCAACCTGCCCTTCACGTTCCCCTTCTTTGGTGCGCAGTTCAATGCACTCGTAGCCAGTACGAACGGGTATGTGTGTTTCGATCTGAATGAGGCAACCGCATTCAGTCACTATGCGATTCTGAATAATAATGGGGTGCTCAGTGCGGCTACAGGCCCCGGTAATGATCTGCCCAGTGCCCTGTACGACCGCGGCCTGATTATGGGTCCTTACCATGATATTGATCCGGGTGTAACTACATCGCCCGATATGCAGATTAAGTACAATGTAACCGGCATTGCGCCCAACCGCCGCTGGGTACTCAGTTATAATAAAGTGCCGCTCTTCCAGGCAGCTTGTAATAACCTGATAGAAAATACACATCAGATCGTATTGTACGAAGGATCCGGTGTGGTGGAAGTATTTGTATTCGGCAAGCAGATCTGTAACACCTGGAACAACGGCCGTGCCATGATTGGTATGCAGGATACTTCGCGTACCCGTGCCATCATGGCTCCCGGCAGAAGGGCTTCTGACCCGCAATGGGGAACCGCTAATATGAATGAAAGCTGGCGTTTTGTACCGGTTGCAGGACCTACCCTGTTCAAGCGTGCAGAACTCTATGATACTAGCGGAACCCTGCTTTCTACAGCGGATACCAGCTCGGTGGATATCGCCAACCTGCGGCTGAACTTCCCCAGTGTTTGTCCTGCTACACAAACTGTGGGAGTAACCACATTCATCGTTAAATCATTCTATCAGAAATATGATGATCCTAACGGTGAATTTGTATCCACCGATACCATCCGCGTTACCCGCACGGCGGCACTGAACGCTGATTACAGTATTGTGAATGCAGATTGTTCCGGTGCTCCTACGGGCAGTATTGTCGTTACACCCACCGGTGCAGCACCCTACAGCTATTCTATCAATGGCGGCAGCAGCTTCCAGAGCGACAGTACCTTCACAAACCTGGCCCCGGGCGTATATAATGTAATCGTGCGGGATGCAAACAACTGTACC